>PXZU01000167.1_pt1 | contig 10765 bp, 23 predicted proteins | sample 2941351 | NCBI WGS metagenome assembly PXZU01 (sample SAMN08721892, study PRJNA434045) | Viral metagenome, whole genome shotgun sequencing project. | isolation source: viral particles isolated from 30 fecal samples collected over 86 days | host: Mus musculus | place: Germany: Kiel | collected 2017-06 | reverse complement strand
TTGTCGTTCCAAACATTTCATTTGCTTTGGCTTTCGCCTTATCCATTAGCTTTTTCATCGCTTGCGGAAAGTCGGTTTTGGCTTTCAGCTCGGCGGGGAGTATCACGTTATATCCCTTTGCCTCCACATAGGCGGCATAGTTCATACCAGCAACGATTATAAGAGAAATGCAATCAGGCAACGTGTCAATCATTTTTAGAGCTGCTTGCAATGCCGCTGCTTGCCCTGTGCTTGATTGGTCTGGACCGAAAACTATCTCTTTGTTGCGCACTACCACATAACTAATTGAGTTTGTAAGATTGCCGGTACGGTCAGTGTAGTTGTGTTTGTCCTTTGCATACTTGACAAGTTCCTCGCCTAAGTATTGCATGAGGAAAATAGCGGCTTGCTCAACGCGCTTTTGAAACGCGGCGGCTTGTGCTGCTATCAACCCACTACCAAACATCGGTGTTATCCCCATACCTCAATGTGTTTGCGGTTTAACGTGTCAACGCCCTGCGCCTTAAACTCTGCTATCACGGAATGGTCAGCACCTACAAGCTGAATCGTATCGCCCACACTAATTTCACCCCGGAAATACTTTGGAATGAAAACATCGTATGTGTAGGTGTATTCTTGCCCGTCTGTGCCTATGAAATGTTTGGCAGGAATAGAAACATCAATCTGGCACTCGCAACCATGCTCAAAGGTCGCTGTGTCGCTTTGAACGATAAAGCCGGTTGTTGGGTCGGTTATGACCGTACCACCATGCCAATAGTTGAATGAGCCGTTGTATTTCATATCCTACCAATACATTGAGCCGTCCGTGATTGAGGAAATTTCCAATATCTCATCAGCATCAAGCCCAGCCTCGGCGCACAAGTCTTTGATACGCTTTCTAAGCTCCTTTGTATCGTAAGACTGTGAGGATTTACCCACGCTATCGCTGCTCAAAGGCAGAAATTTTTTAAGCACCTTGATTGCGGCGATAGTTACATATCGCTTGCAGTCTTTGGTGTAGGGTGTATCGTTGGTAAAGTCATCAAGCCCCGCGTCTATGAGAGCTTTCTTACACACCACTTGCGCAGCGGTGTAAGGCTCCAGCTCGGCCATAAGTGCCTCAAGAATGGTTATCTCCATAGCTTAATCAGTTGCGGTGTTGGGGTCGGACGTGTCGTTGTTGTCGAGTGCTTCCGTGAGTGCCTGCGCCTGCTCATCGGAAAGAGCGGCGAGAGCATTGTTTACGGCCTTTTCTTTGGCATTGTGAGCCACGCGAACACCGATAACGCCTAACGCGGCCTTAACGGTTTCGATATGGTAACGCTTGCCTTGAAATTCAACCGTGGTGTTGCTCTCCGCGATTTCATCGGCAGGGTCGGGAGTAGTGGCGGCCGTGGGGCTATCCAGCGCAACGATTACGCAAAACCCACCCGAAACGAGTGTGTTAATGCGTTCAACATCGTTGCTCTGGATAACATCGCCGGGGCGCATAATTCGACCCTCTGCTTTGCCGTTGAATGTCTTGATTACTTTAAGTTCCATAGCAAAGCATTAGATTATACGGTTGCAAGCTCGGTTTCAGCGTCATACTCGGCTTTTGTTAGGTAGTAGTTGGCAACACCGTTTTCATCGGTTGTTTCAACCGCTTTCTCAGTAATGCCGCGTACCTGTAAGCACACAATCTGCCCTATCTCGGTGATAAGGGGCAGCAAGCGAGCCGCACCTTCGGTGTACTCGCCAGCGGTCTGGCCCGTAGAGGCACCAGTGCGCCACTTGGAGATACGAACACCATTACCAGCGTTGATATAATCCACGTCATCTTCTTCGATAAGCTCGGAGTCCTCAATTGAGGGCTGGATTTCACCGATAACGCCGGCAGGCTTGATAGCAATAAAGTTGGGATTCCACGGGTTGATAACCTTGTTTTTGCCATCGGGCGCAATACCCATTTTACGTTTTATGACCGTGATAGTGGGGATTTCGTTTTCTTCCAGAATGGCGTTAAGCTCTGACTTGGTTACGACCTGTGCCTGCTTGTCGCTACCATGAGCGAGGAGGCGAGTGGTGCTATCCATACGCAGCCATGTGTAGAGTTCCTGCGACATGAGGATTTCACCCGGCTCTATGCCGCGGTCGCGGAGATTGGAGCAAAGGGCGGCGAGAAAAAGGATTGGAATGAGCTTGCCGGCCTTGGTGTTTGCAGTGGTCCAGTTGACGAGCGAAACAAGTTTATTAGCCTCGGGCATGGAATAATCCACCTCATATTCGCGTCCACCGGGATTGTTGAGAGTGGGCTTGAATTGAGCTACACCCCAGTTGGAGAAAGCCATCAGCACGATAAAGTCCATAACGTCCTTACAACCGAGGTAGGCGTCCTGTATATCGTGCGTGAGTGTCTTTTCAATCTGTTTCACCTTGTCGGCTTCCTTGAGGCGGGGATTTTCGTAAACCTCCATGAGTTTACGATAATCACGGGCAAACATCACGAATTTGTGGCCGACACGAGGGATTTCTTTGGTCCAGACATCGAAGCCATCAGAGCGGCGCAGGGGTGTGGGGGATTCATCGCCTATGAGCGTAGCCATAAAACGAATGTTGTATTTTCCGACAATAGCCTCAGCAGTCAGCGACATTTGAGGTGTATTGTAGGTAAACCAACTATCGGTATACATCTTCTGGAAAAGAGCTACCTCTCGCTCTGAGGCTTTGTCAAAGGTCTTACGCCACGTTGCAAGCAGTTCGAGCGGGGAGCCGTTCTTGTGCAAGCCTTTGAAAGTAGTGTAAATTGACTTAGGCATTAGTCGTTGATTTTAGAGTGATACTTACATGGATTTTGTCAGCTTGACGTGGGGATTGGCTTTAAGGAAAGAGCCGGTTTCGTCTTTCTGGCTGGCGGGGATAGGAGCAACGCGCCTCTCAAAGAGTGCGTATTGCATGGTGTCGGCCGTAACGTCAATAGCGGTTTCAAACTCGCTAACGGTTACGTCCTTAATGGTGGTGGAATTGGCGAGGCCGCGCTCTGCGGCGTTCTCTCCGCTTTTCACTACCTCCACAATGACATCGCCCTTAGCTGCGCCTGTGATTGCCTTGTCGAGCGTGATACGATAGACATTGCCCTTTTCCTCTACCTTTGTGATAGCGGGAGCGGCTGCGAATGTGCCAGAAACGGCATCAGCTTTAAGCACCTTATCGCCAACCGCAAAGAAAGGAGCATAAAACTCATCTACATAGAGAGTGAGAATTTTGCTATCTTCGGGGTCAACGTCTGAGATTTTTGCAGTCTTAATGACCTGTACCTTGCGGGTTTCCTCATCGCGGATTGCGAGTGTTCCAGCGGGGATTACATCGTCCACTGAGAAATTGCCGCTCTCTTTGTCGAGATTAAAGCCACCGGGTACAATCGAGGGGCTACCCGTGAAAATCGGGCGCGTACCTACAAAAGAGGCTTTCTTGCGTTTCATTGTTGAAAAATTTATTTAGCGGTTATTGTGTCCAGCAAAGCGTCAGCGGCTTCGTCAATCTGCTTTTCGCTTGCGGCCTTTGCACCCTGCGGCTGGTCGGACATAAGACCGTTTGTGATACAATCCTGTTTGAACGCCGCCACAACGGTTTCCGCGTCCTCATCATCGGCAATAGACTTGCGGAGAGTTTCACGGAGATACGCGGGGACTTTGTGCTTGTCAAGAATGGCATTGATTTCCGAGGTACGCGCCTCACGGGTGCGCTCTGCCTTAGCCTCTGCTAATTCCTTTTCAAGTGTTGCAATGCGCTCATTTGTGGAGTTATCACTGGACTTGCTTTTACCCTTACCTTTGCCTTTGGTGTCGGTGTCATCGTCCGTGTCGGTGTCATCGTCCGTGTCATCGTCATCTTTGGCGGGCTTGGTTTTGGCGTTGCCCTTAGCCTTCTGCGCCCAGCGGGTAGCCTCACCTTGACTTTCGGTTGCTACCTCTGCGATAAGGGTCGCAGTCTTTTCGATTTCCTCCTCATCGGTAGAATCATCTTCAACGCTACCACCGAGCTTTTCGGTTATCGCTTTGAGGTACTTCTCCGATAGGCGGGTGTCTTTGGTTTTGTCCTTGACCTTTTCGTAAAGTGCTTTGTTCATATTGATAGTTATTTGCCCCGACAAAGGGGCGTTAATGATTGGCTTACCTATTATTAAGCGCAAAGATAGCTAAATTTTATAATATGTGTTTATAAAACACACTAAAATTTTACTTGGTAAATTCATTATATTTCAGCTCATTATATTTACTTGGTAAATTTTTATAGAAAATAATTGCCAAAATATTTGGTGTATTCAATAAAACACATTAACTTTGCAATGCGTTTGAGAAACACAGATAACTCAAACCGATTGCAACACCGATAAAAACTACAAGAAAACATGAAAAAAGTTATCAAAATAGCCGAAGCAAGAGTAATTGCAAAGAACAACCCTCAGCTTGACGCAGATGATTTGATTTGGGGTATTGAATACCTTAACAAAGGACATGAGGCCAGTGCTGGACTAACAAAAGAGGAAATGTCGGCTGTAACGCTCTATCTTATAAGCCGTGAGGTTGTAAATGACCGTCAAAGCGACTTTACTTGCAATGCGAGAGAAATTTGTCGCAGAGTAGATGATATGTTACTTGCTCCTGTTGGTTACACACTTAGCTTTGTGCGCGGCGAAACGATTAAGTGCAACCGTATGTTGATAGCCGAACTTAATATGGGGCTTAATCATATCACACTTACCCAAACAAACCCCTACCTCAAAACAGTTTAATCTTACAAGAAAATGGAGACCCCCCAACAAATTCAGCAAAGGCGATAAGGTAATAGTTACCAGACGCAACGGCGAGAAAGTATCTGGCACAATATCCGATTGGGATTACAATGTATGCACCTTTGATGTAGAGTATAGCGTGGACTATCCCAGAGATGGAAAAAAAATTACCATGATATGTGTTCCACAAACAGCCATTGCCCTTAATCAATAATACTATGGCAAAATTCAAACGCTGCTCATCATGTAAATTTTTTGAGCCGAATTTAGACAATCCCAAAGTTGGCAAATGCCCCGTAGCCAATAAGAAATACGATTGTGAGTGTCGCTGGCTTGCCAATGGCAGAGCTTGCACCTCATATCAACCTAAGAAATAATATCGCAACACCAACAAGAATCATGGTACAACAAATCAAATTCACAATCCCCGCTTGGCCGGTTGAGCAAATGACCGGCTACAAGCCTTTCACTACCTTTTGGCAAGACTTTTCTATTGCCGACCGTTTCGGTGTAAACGGAATCAAATCCACATTCACACGCGCTTTCCGCGAGTGGAAAGATAACTACAAGTACCTCACCGAGCTTTCAATGGTACTCAACCACAAGATAGGCTATTTCTACGACCAGAACAAACCTATGGACGCACGTTGCAACCGCATAGCCGCCTTGTATAGCGCGTTGTGGGAGCAAGTCAATGACTAGCCTATGACAACTTGAAAGGCGAGGAATTGCAATACTACTATCGTATCACCGACTAAACGCTACCGAAATGGATATATCCGACTTTATGGCTCTATCACCAACGGAGCGATTAAAATTTGCTCCTATCATTGCCAAATATAACCCCGCTGGCACCAGTGCATTTGAAACCATTATAAACATAATCAACCGTTGCGGATTTGATGCGCTTAGACCCTGCTTTAAGCTAAGTTTTCTGCTCAATCTCGCCAACGTACCAAATTCTGAAATAAACAAATAACCTATAACTATGGGAATAATCAAAGACGCTATACGCAAAGTTCTGACCGAGGAAGCACAGCGCACGGGCCGCGATATTCGCTTTATCGACAGCCCCACACAAGTAATTGAAACTCCGGCACAAGCCAAGTATAACGATATTCGCCGTGTTGAACGTGGATATGTTCAAGGCGTTCATAAAGCGAGAAAGGAGGCTACCAATGGCAACAAATAAAAGCCTTTGTGCAACTTGCCGTCACGGGTCCCGATATGGTAGCTCCTACTTTTGCGCCTATCGGTGCAAGGTTCAACAAAACAATAAATACAAGTGTGAAATCTACATAAAATCTGAAAAGATAAATGGCTAAAATACCCCTTTGCCGAAATTGCCAGCATTGCCGCATATATGGCGCAACATTATATTGTACCATACTTGATAAGTATTTCACTCGCGGCCGACATAAATGTTATAACTACAAGCAAAATCCGAAATGAGCAAGACTGACAACAAAAACTGCAATGGCTGGATAAGCACCAGCGATGCACTTCCTCCACTCAAAACCCGCGTTCTTATCGTAGAGAGTGGTGCCGGTCGCTCTACCATACGAATTGCAAAGCTCTTAGGACAGGCGCAAAGCGGCGCATGGTATTGGAGCGCACAAGACACAGCCTCAAAAGTTACTCACTGGCAGCCATTGCCACAAATCCCAGAATTATGAACAGAGAAATTAAATTTAGAGGAAAGGTAAAAGGACGCAATGAGTGGAAATATGGCTCATTGCTACCTTATGCGGATGGAGAGTGTAATATCATCACTGAAACCGGCCGCCGTATAGACACATGGAATGTTGACCCGGAAACCGTGGGGCAATACACAGGGCTTAAAGATGTTAATGGAAAAGATATTTACGAGGGTGATATTGTCTTTTTCAAATCAAACATTAGCGATAAATACGATTATAAAGGACCGATATTCTACGAAAACGGGGAGTGGTGTAGCCTACCTTTTGGCGACTATGATTATGGCACTATGCCAATAGCCGCCGGAATAAAAGCCCACACTGTTTATCCTCGCATTATCGGAAACCAGCATGACAACCCACGCTTAATGATGAAAGGAGTTAATAAATGAACCCAAAACGACTCCCTTTGCGATGTGTGCATTATTGTGAGGGTATGTGCTTACAACCAACTGCCCCCAAATTCTATGCTTGCGACAAACGCCTCATTGAAACGTGTAGGCATTATCAAGAGCGTTCACCGCATTGCTCCCAATGCGTATATTACGACAATATAACCACTACAATGTATTGTTACAAACTCCAAAAGCGGATAACAGCTCGCAAGCGTCCGTGTAAAAACTACTCCGAAAGATGAAAAAGTTACTAATTTCAACACTTTGCGCCCTAATACTTACAGGGTGTGACAAGCCCACACAAGAACAAAAAGACGCAGATATTGCGGCCCATATTACTGAATTTTCATACAAAGGACACCGTTACATAATGTATGAGCGGAGCGTTGCACTCAAAGATTATTCAAGAGGCTATGCAGGTATCTCCCATGACCCAGATTGCCCGTGTCGAGAGAAAGGAGTAAGTTATGAGTATTAACCATCAATTCGAAGCGTTCAAGGAGCGATGTGTGGCTTTTTTCAATGAGAAACTTAAACCGCTTGGATATACCGACTTCACTTGTGAAGACCTCACACAAACCTTTGTCGGCAATGCCACACCCTTTTTCAATTTTGCCGTGTCAAGGATTTGCCCCAGAACGGGGAGAAACATTTGGGCTTTGTTTATGGATTATTGCCCCACCGACAAAAAGCCGGCAATGCTCTATGAAAACTTTGAGAGCCTTAGCGACATACCCTCAGAGTATGGAGATTTAAGGCACCCGGATATGCCGGCACAGCCGCCGCAATTTGTCTATGGCAATTTCTCGCGGCTCGGTGACGCGCTCAACTCCATGCTCAAAGGTTGCTCAATAGACCTACGCAAACCAATAGAGCTTTATTACTAATGGAACAAAGGAAAATAAATGGATTGATAATAGACGGAGAGGTATATATTGCCACTCTATCTGATAACCCCGCCACACGTTGCGAGAAATGCGAATGTACTTGGTGCGACTACAAGTTAGGCGATAAACTTTGTCGTACTATCTTGGGGCGCGATGAGTATTTGATTTTATCAAAAGAATTAACAAAACTTGTTAATGAAAAAAGCAAAAGAGATAACCAAAATGATTAGTGGCTTTGCCAAAGCCAACCCCGAAACGATAAAGCGACTAAATGCCGCCGCACACGAAATGCTCAATTACAGCCGCGAGGAATTGACTGCAAAAGAGCTTGAGGCCGCACAGGTGGCGTTCTGCTTAGGCGGTGCGTGGGTAATCATTAACCAAGTAAATATAATAAAATGAGTTACTGTCCGGATTGCGGGTGCAAGATGTATAACGGCATTTGCACCAACTGCCACGAGGATTTGATAATCTTCGATGAGTGTTTGGAATACGACATTCCAATGAGTGATGAATTTTTAGATAGTGTCAATGATTGCCGACAGCGGCAACAAGAATACGCTAAACGCCCAGATGTAAAACGAGCAATGGGAGTAGATGAGCGATAAGTGCCATTACATAAACGTCCCCGATGTTGGGCGTGTCCTCATTCCGGGGTGTATGGCGGTGGCGGTAAGTGGCGATTTATCGCAATGCACTTGCAAAGCCCCGCTGTCCTACCCGGAGCAAATAGACAAGCTCCAACGAGAGAACAAAAGGCTTAGAGAGGAAACAACACGCCTCAAAACCTTGTTAGCACCACAAAACAACAAGACCAATAAAAGAAAAGTGCAAAAATAGTTTGTTATATTAAATATAATTCATATATTTGCGTTCAATAAACACAACTAACGATGAGAGATACAAATTTGATACTCGCCCAAATAGAAAGCACGACACAAAAACTATCCATAAAATTACGCCCGTGGGAGGATAACCCCAGCGTAAGTGTTCGGAATGATGGTGATGCCTATGTAATATCTATTGGCTATGATAATTTAGGCAGAATATCCCAGTATGAAAATGGCGATTGGTTTGCCGATTGCAACCCTATCTATGGGGTAGGCATGAGTTGTAGCTGTCCAACATTAGAGTATGCAATCACCGTTTTAATAAAACGCTGTTTCGGTTTACAATGACAAAGGCGCGTAAAGTAATCCACGTTGAGCTTAAAGAGCCATACAACGGCCGGCGTAACTACTATTTTGGGAGCGCAAAAGCCATATACAACACTCTACCCACGGAGATAGTGGGTATTGGTTTAGGCTCACTCTGGAATTGGTTTAGCAAGTCAAATACTTACACCGGTTCACTTGCGACAATCCGAAAAAGAGATTTAACCACAACACCAACCAATAGAGGAAAGAGAAATGAAAACCAGACTCACCCTTGAACAATCACTAAATCTTATGGTGAGAGGTGTAAAAGCCTCCGAAGCAAGTACGTTTTTGGGAGAGCCTTGTTTTACTCTCACCGAGTTGCTTGCACTTGTGCCTACACAGAAATCATTTGCTAACGCGGAACTTTATCTAAACCTATATTTTGAGCTTGCCGGCCATAAGTGGGTTGCTCAATATCTGGATTATGATAAAGATGATGATGTAATTGTTGATTATTCCGCTAATGAGCTTATAGACGCACTTTATTCTCTTTGCGTATGGTGCTTAGATAGGGGGTATATAACTTTATAAAACGAATAATATGTTAGGCGCAATCGTAGGAGATATAGTTGGCTCACGCTTTGAGTTCAACAATACGCATAGGAGCGATTTTGAGCTATTCCATAAGGCTTGTAGCTTTACAGATGATACAATATGCACCGTGGCTATTGCGGACGCGATATTGCGCAAATGTAGCTATCAAGAGAGCCTATTGCGTTGGTGTCAGTCATACCCTAACCCTATGGGCGGTTATGGCGGCCGTTTCGGTCAATGGGTAGCCTCCAGCAATCCCCAACCCTACAATAGCTATGGCAACGGGTCCGCGATGAGAGTTAGCCCGGTGGCATGGGCTTTCGACAATCTCGTTGATGTGTTGGACGAGGCCGAAAAGACTGCATTGCCGACACACAATCACCCGGAGGGTATTAAGGGAGCGGTAGCGGTGGCTCACGCTATCAACCACCTGCGCTTGTTTGATGACATGACCGGCTTTATTGATATTGTCGATTCATATTATCCCGACTTACAAGAATTTACGCGGGGTAAATTTGATGAAACGTGCATGGGTACGGTCCCGTTGGCGTTCAAAATATTCTATCAGAGTAATTCTTTTGAAGAGGCAATAAGAAAAGCTGTGGCATGGGGTGGCGATAGCGACACAATCGCGGCCATTGTCGGCTCTCTTGCGGAGGCTCGGTGGGGTATTCCGTGGCATATCGGAGAAAAGGCATTGAGTTATTTACCCCAATCAATGCAAAGTGTTATCCGCTTATTCTACGGATTATGAATTTTGATAGACGCAAATTCTTCGAGGCTTTGGATAAACGAGAGGTGGCAAAAGCACTCGTGCCAGTTCTCAACAAGACCGTCAGCAAAGGGCATACTTGGCAATGTGATGACAATGGAAATATCTACATCTTGCGCGGCCCGTTCATCGTAATAAAATTATAATAACTATGGCACAAAGCAATATAATTGAAATGGTAAAGAGCCTTTGCAAGCTCTACAAAGGCGGTGAGAAAAACCCCTACAACCCCGATAGTGTGGAGCAATCGGAGTGGGCTAACGAATACCTCAAATTCCAAATTTGGGACGCGGAGTATTCAGTTGTACGCGGTTTTGAATGGTGGTACGACACTTGGAAACGGACGCGCCCCAAAGAGCTTGCCAATAAGGCGGAGAAAGCGGAGGAGGTTTACAAACTCGCAATCTTCGACAAGCTCCAAAAGATGAAACGCGATGATATAGACTTTCAAGCAATGTATTTCGCGCTCTAAGCCCTATCACTTAACCAATCTCTTATCGCGGCTCAATAACTCAACATAGATAGTTA
>PXZU01000166.1_pt1 | contig 10838 bp, 3 predicted proteins | sample 2941351 | NCBI WGS metagenome assembly PXZU01 (sample SAMN08721892, study PRJNA434045) | Viral metagenome, whole genome shotgun sequencing project. | isolation source: viral particles isolated from 30 fecal samples collected over 86 days | host: Mus musculus | place: Germany: Kiel | collected 2017-06 | reverse complement strand
GCTCAATCGTTGTGGTGATTTCTCCGGCCAGCGACACCTCTGCTGATACGGACTGCATCTGCGGCGTATGGTAGCGCAGCAGCTTCTCCTGTATTGTTGCGCGGTCTTTGGGTTCCATCATCATCATGTCTAAGTCGAAATCGGAAATGACGAGCGGATTTCCGTCCGCGTCTGCCAATACGACCGTGTTATACAATAATCCATCCTTATCCCTGAACTCCAGCGTGCGCGGAGAGCCGTCCGCATTGGTCTGAACCTTCGGCTCAAAGTAGGCGGTGGAATGGGCGCGCAGGCGCTCTTTGAGCGGGTTTGGTTTGTTGGGTGTGCCTTTCTGTCGGCCACCTGTTTTTCTTCCTTGTGCCATGTGACTAATAAGTTAAAGATGTGATGCAAAGGTATGAGTTTACCTTTGCTCCATAATTATAACTTTTTAATTTCTACATCACAATGGCAGCACAAGGAGGCATCATATCAGCCGCGATGGAACTTATCAAAGAGAAAGAACGTCAAGGCGATAAGGCTATGGATAGGTTGCATGACGGATTCAAGACCCAGATGCAACTCACGGCCAATCAAGGTAGTTGGACGGGTGACGCAAACCCCTCCCAAGTAATCAAGGAGAAAGAAACTGTGACCAAGGTCAAAGAGCCGGAGGAGGAAAAGGAAGATAAATCCTCGAACTCTACTCCTACTACTCCCGCACCTGCACCGGCCGATGATAAGAAAGACGAGAAAGACATTGCCGACATGGGCATAATCGGACATGCACAGGGTGCAAAATAAGTTTAACCTCATAAATTTCAACGACATGGGTGTTATAGGCAGCGCAATCGGAGGAGCGTTAGGTATCGGAGCAAGTATTTTCGGTGGTATCAGCGCTTCAAAGGCAATGAAAAAGGTCAAGCGAAATATCGAGGGTCAGATGAAAGAAAACCAAAATTGGTATGACCGCCGATATAATGAGGACGCGACACAACGTGCAGATGCACAACGTATCCTTACTATGACTAATGAGAATATTCGACAACGAAACCAAGCTGCCGCAGGTTCAGCGGCGGTCATGGGGAGTAGTGAGGAAAGTATTGCGGCGGCTAAAGCAGCCAATAATCAAGCTCTCGCAGATGCAACATCGCAGATAGCTGTTAATGGTGAGCGCCGTAAAGACCAAATCGAGTCGCAGTATATGCAGACAAAGGCCGACCTCAACGAGAAACTCAACAATCTGGAACAGGCTAAAGCCGGTGCCGTATCACAGGCTGTGCAGGGTGTAGCCCAGGCAGGTTCCAACATGGCAAGCGTATTCTAACAGCATTTCACAATGACAGACCTCAATAGACCAATCATAGACACCCGTACAACGGTGGTGGGCACCCAACCGGCCACCGCCGCTCCTGCGGGCAGTGGAAGTTCGACACCTCCCACTCAACCGGCTCCTGCGCCGATTACTCCCGCCGGTTCCTCATCGACTACGGTCAAGACAACATCCACGGTTCCTATCTCTACGACAATCCCGGAGCAATACACCGCGAGCAGTTATGCTGAACTCATTCCCCAACTTGAAAAACGCATGGCCGAATATAAGCCGCTTTCCGAGGATGAACTGAAGAAGCTGCGCCGCCGTCAGAAGGCCGAGGGTATCATCAGTGGGATTTCGGATGCCGCTCAATCAGTGGCCAACCTCATCTTTACACACCACTATGCGCCCAATATGTATAATCCTAAAGAGGGTATGTCGGCCAAAGCCAAAGAGAGGTTTGAAAAGGAGAAAGCACAGCGAGAGGCCGATGCCGATAAGTATCTGCAATATGCTCTCACTATCGGCAAGATGAAAGATGCCGACAAACAGCGAGGCTTACAGGCATGGCAGACTGAACAGACCCTCGCCCGACAAGACCGAGCATTTGACGCAGGTCGCCAAGACCGTGCCGATGATGTTGCATTCCGTAATAAGGATTATGACGAGCGTGTGCGTCAATGGCAAGCCAACTTCGACCGACAGGGAGAATGGCACGAAGAAGAAGGTCAGCGTTGGGAGCGTCAGTTCAAGGAGAGTGTTCGTCAGTTCAATGTCAGTGCGGCCAACGAGAGAGCGCGTATCAACATGGAGTCACAGCGCCTTGCCCATTCTTTGAAAGAGGGTCAAATGACTTTCAACCTCGGTTCGGGCAACGGCAATGTGACATTGACGCTCGACAAACTCAACGCTCAGACCGTATCGCGCATTTATCACACTCTATCCCCGGAGGTTCGCGATAAGGTACAGGGTGATCCAATTGTGCGAGATGGCTTCGTAGTTGGCTACAAGCTACCGACAACAGAGGCTATGCTTATCGCCATCGGTGCGAATGTAGAAAGCTCTCCGGCCACGCAGAACGCAATCAAGCAGGTTGCAGGTTTGGAGGTAGGCAATAAACCAGCAGGTTATTAACCCGACATCATTATCATATAATATGGCTAATCCCAACGACAATTTACGCAGATTGTATCAGAATGGCTTGAAACATTTTTCATTGCCCGACTTTGATACATTCCAACAGGACATGAGGGACGAGGAGAAGCGCAAGCGGTTCTACAATAATATGCAACAGGCTTACTCTCTCCCCGACTTCGATACGTTTTCGCAGGACATCGGCGCGGTCACTCCTCCACCTGCGCAACCTCAAGCACAGGCACAACCTCAGCAGACGACATCGACCGTTAAGCCTGTGACCGACAACACGGCTCAGCAAGCATCGGTACAGCCCACAGTTCAGACTTCCTCTCAACCGGCACAGCCGGAGGGTTGGAAGCCTACTCCTATGCAACAACGAGCTTTCAAAATGCAGATTGACGAAGCTAATGCCCGACTTAAAAAGCAGGGCGAGGAGTTCAAGCAGCGTATGGAGGGTATCGAGAAAGGCAATCGCCCCGGTGCATTTATGGGTGAGCGTGAGTTTAATCCTCAGACCGGCAAAATGGAAACCCACTATTACACTACACAGGGTGAGCGTGTCGGCACCCGAATGGAGCAGAGCCACGCTAACACCGAGTATCATAATTGGTGGGAAAACAACACGGAAGCAGGTAAGCGTTCAAAGGAACAGCGTTTACAGCGTGAGTTTGACGAAAAACTTTCGTATCTGTGGCAACGTCATAATCCTGCCGAGGGTGAAAACGCAGCAGAACAGGCATGGTCGGCCGCAGAGAGCGCCTACAATGCAAAGGCAGAGCGCAATCGCGAAGCAGCCAATTTCAATGTGCAGAATTTTGCGATGAACAGTACTGATGCGGTTGCCTTTAAGCAAATGGAAACCGTTGACAACTTCACCGATAGATTGACTACCCATGACATGGATGTCCTAATGGATAATGCGTGGAACAATCTTGGCGAGGAGGGTCAGAAATCTCTTATAGACGATTGCTATCAGATGCTGCGCCGCCGCAATCCCGGTGTTGATGACCTTGTGCTGTATGGAAAAGCCAAAGAGTTTGCCCGACAGCAGTCAGATTTGCGAATGTATCACCTTGCTGTAGAAAAGAACTTACCTAAGAGCAATCTTGAATACTTCATGCGCAAGGTTGGCGATATGAATTTAGTTACGAATATCGGCAAAGGCATAGCGGTTAATCGTGTGAAGAAAACAGGCGATATGGCCGCGTACGAAGCGGCAAATGAACAATATCGACAGGACGGCCATAAGATTCTTGACGTAGCTGGTACGGTTACAGGCTTTGCCCTCGACCCAACTACATGGTTGTCGGCAGGAGTCGGCGGTACCGCCACACGCGGTGCTATGTGGGCCGGTGGCCGTTGGTTGGCAGGACGTGGAGCGAGTGCAACCGTGGCACAAGCCGCCTCTCAGCAGTTTGCCTCCTCCATGACCGGTCGCCTTGTCGGTGGTGTTGTCGGAGGCTCTGTCAACTTCGGCACCTTTGAGGGCATCAAGGAAATAGAGAATCAGTTTGCACATGGCGGCAAGGTTGCCACTATGGATGAGAATGGCAATCTCCTCCGAGAGGGCCGATATGTCAACGAGGGTTATTCAGCATCTGCCGTCGGCGGTCAGCTAATGCACGGCCTCGGCATGGGTGCCGCAATCGGTTGGCTCGGTCCTGTTACCGGCAACGTGTCGGACAAACTTGTCAGAGCGACATCAAGCACATTGGGTAAGGTTGCCACACGTTCCGGGTTGTATGCCGGTTCAACAGTGCTCGAAGGCACAATTTTCTCTGTCCCCGAATGGATAGAGGGCAAGCGTGACGGCTCCGATGTGTGGACTGACAACATGGCCATGATGGTCGGTTTCAAAGCCAAGCACATGCTCAAGAGTGCGGGCGGCGTTCTGGGCGACCTCAAAGCATCCTTTGACAGCCCCACCAACGGAAGCAAGAACCGCCTGGACTTTGAGAGCCGTCTGCGTCAGCGTATGGACGCTCCTTCTGATGGAGGTCTTGCACTGACAAAGGATGAGCAGGTAGAGTTGCAGCGTTATGGCTATGACCTGCGCGACCTTGTGGAGAGTGCAGAGCGTACCGGCAACGCCAAAGAGGGCGGTCTTATCGCACAGAATGCTCCCGAAATCGTCAGCCGTCTTACAGACATGGTAACCGACCCTCGTATCAGCGAGGCTGCAAGAGCCAAGATGTATTACTATGCCACCGGGCGCAAGCTCCCTGAGTCTACCGTTATGAAAGGTGAACTCATCGAGGACGGCGAGGGAGGCTTTATTGTAGAGTCGCAGGGTGCCAATGGTGTAATCACTTCTCGTTCGTTCAAGAGCCGCAAGGCCGCAGACCTTGAATTGGAGCGCATCAAACGTCAAACAGAGCTGAACCACATAGAAATCGGCGAACGCTATCAACAGACTGCCGACTTTGAGAACCGTTTGCAGGAGGCTTGCCGCACCGTTGCCGCTGAAAACGGTTGGGATATGGTTGAGGTTTACCGTACCTGTGAAGAAGCACGGCGCAACAACCTTCGTGGCGGCGACAAGCAGTTTGACGAGGCTCAGCAGAACATTCTCCGGAAGGTAACTGAGGCAATGGGCGAATTTGAGGAAACAAGTGTTACCGACAACATGAGAGGCCGCATCAATGACAAATATGGTGTGGACATCGACAATGCAATCCGCAAAGAGGCCAACCGCCGCACAATAGCTGAGCAAACCGCCATTGATGAATATCTTGATGAGCTTATCCCCAAAAATGCCAAAGAGCGTAATACTGTTGAGGACGCAGAAGCCGAGGACATCACCAATCAGAAACTTCTGACTGACGAACCCGAAGCAACGACACCCACAAACGATGCACCTATTGACCCTCGTTTCGATAATCCCACAACACCCGAATACGACCCGCATCAGCCCGGAGGCGAACAGAAGCCTGTTGGCCGTGCCGTCATGAAATACCAAGACCGCCCTGTTGAGGTATTGAGTGGCCGTGTCGTTATGATGGAGGACGGCACAATGATTGACAATGAACGTAGCGATGCCTCTATTGTCGTTCGTGACCTCGAAACAGGTAAGGTTGAAATGGTGTCCCCCGATGCTATTCTGTCTTATGAGGGCTATCCTGCTGAGGTTGAAGTGCCGCAAGATAATGTTGCACCCGAAGCCGAAACACCGGCCGAGCCTCAACCAAAGTACACAACAGGCCAAATCAAGATACGCAACTCTGACGGCACGGAAACACGCGGTGTCCTTACCGGCTTTGTCGATGAAAACGGCAACCACGAGTATTATGTTGAGGGCGACCTGCAACAACTCCACTACGCATCAGAGCATGAACTTGACAACATTCTCTCTGAATACACTCCCGATGAGCCGCAGGAAGTGAAACAGCCTCAACCTGCCGAACCTCAACCCGTAGACCCCAACAGGCCGACCCAAGAAGGTGTAGCCAATGTTGAGGACTATGACAAGGGATATTCTTTTGGTATAGATGAAACGCAGGGGATTTCAGATAGTGAACTGACTGCCAAAATAAGCGAGTTGCGCACCGATGCCGAAAGACTGACCGACTTCGGTAGAGGTATGCTTGAGGCATACGAGTACGAGCAACAGCGCAGGGCTATGGAGCAACAACTTGTTCCCGTAGACGCTGAAACCGTTCCCAAAACTGAGGAAACAACCCTCAATCCTATGGAAACAGGTGTAAATATCACGGAAACCGTTCCCAAAACTGAAATTCCTATTGAAAACGTACAGCAATCTGTCGATGATGGAAATGTTGTCGTTCCTGCCCCTGCTACTAACGAAGCTCCGCAGGTAGATAATGTATCTCAGCCCGACTTGACAGCACAGGCAGAGCCTACACCTCTGCAACGCATTCCTCGTAATGAGAAGAACGAACCTATCTTTGAACAGGCCGAAAGCCCGGAAGTAGGTTGGGACGCTCTTGTTGAGTTTTCTGAGGGCGATGCGGCCACAGCCAAAGAGATTGCCGACACAATGGTCGAGGAGAAACGCAAGGCTTTTGAGAAAGCACAGAAGCTCAAACCCAAAGGCAAGACCCCGACTGAGATACTTGCATCAAAGAAAGCCAACACCGCTGAACTCACAAAGGCACAAGCCGAATATGAGCAGTGGCAGCGCATGGCCGGAGTTGAAAACGCCCGTCAGAGTGCAATCCGCTCACAGCAGGAGGTCGAGGCTCGTAGGCTTGCCGCTGAACGTGCTGAGGCTGAGAAAGCCGAGAGAGAGGCACGAGAAGAAGCCGCACGACTTGAACGCGAGGCATTGGAGGGTATTCCCGAATGGCACATGGACACCCCCGAAAATGCCCGTAAGCGAGGTGTGCGCCGTTTCAGCGGCCAGATGTTCACTCGTCAAGAACCTGTGCAGGGTGTTGTCGGCAATGAAGTCGATGTCAAGTTCTCTCAGAAAGACTTACCCAAAGGCCGTGTCGCTGTCATTGAGGCTTCGCAGTTGCAACCCTCCCATGTGCAAGGACAGCGTAACCCCATGTTCTTTATTGAGGAGGCACAGCCCAAAAATCGCACGGAGGCTGTATCTATGTTCGCTGCAAAGGAAATGGCTGAGGGTATTCGTCCGAAAGAAATCACCGGCAGCGTAACGGCATATACCGGCGCTCCTACTGTCAATACTCGTGGCGAGGTCATTCAAGGCAACAACCGCTCTGATGCACTCCGTTACCTGTGGCAGAGCAACCTGCCTCAACAGCAGCAGACCTATAAACAGTACCTCATTGACAACGCAGAGCAATTTGGCATTGACCCAGAGGCCGTGAACGCCATGCAGAACCCTGTCCTCGTCAATATGCTCGATGTCGATGATGCTGAGGCTATCCGTCTTGGCCAAATGACCGCACAGGACACCGAGAGTGGCGGCATCGAGCGTATCAAGCCTAAGAATGTTGCCCAAACACTCGGCGACAATATGCGGACGTTTGCCAATATGTTGCTCAGCAGTGGCGAAGAAGATGTGTCTTTCGGCCAACTCGTAGACCGCAACGGTACTGAGGTTATGAAATGGATGAACCAAGTAGGCGCTATCAGCAATACTCAATTCCAATCTGCGTTTGATAGTAAGAGCAATCTCACAGCCGAGGCCAAGAACGACTTGCAGAAAGTTCTCTATCAAGCAGTATTCAAGGGTGCATCACAGCAGTTGGAAGAAATGTTTGACAAACTTCCGGCCAAGGCACAACGCGCAATCCTCGCAACGGCATTCCGTGATATGGACTCGCCTTTCGCCGGTAAGATGTTACCCGAAATCCAAGCCTCTATTATTGTCTACAATCAACTGATGTCCGACCCCACATTTGCCAACGCAAAGAAAAAGGAGGAGGTTTTGAAAGCCGTTGAAGCTTTCAAACAAACGATAGCCCTTGATGATAGATTTGAGCATTATATGCCGGCCGATAATTTTAGTAACTTTGCGTTGCATTTGGCCGCTATGTATAAGGCAACCGATATGTCGCAAGCGACAATCGCGTCCTATTTCAATCAAATGTACGACCTTGCACAAGGGAAAAAGGCCGCGACCCTCTTTGATGAGGCCGACACAACCGAGTATCCGCTTGCGGAAGTCATTAACCAAGTATTAAACTTTGAATATCAACCGGCGAAGAATGGAAACAACGATGTCGCAAATGGAGGTGCTGATGTGGCTCTCCGCAATCAAGTTAGCCAAGGAGGGGAACTCCGAGGCAATGAACCACCTGCAAGCGGAGAACAAACTCCGACAGGAACAGAACCGTCCGACAGTGGAGCAGGAGCTTCAGATGATAGCAGCACAGCAGGAGTCGAAGCAGTAGAGGGCGAAACACCTCAATCCACAGATGCCGCACCTGCAACGGTACAGGCCGCAGTTGAGGCCGCATCTGCCGAGGTGAACACCGAGCCTACTCCGGCGCAAGCTGAGGCAGGAAATTATAAGAAAGGCCATATTACCATTGGCGAGTTTGACATCACAATCGAGAACCCTGCTGGCAGCGTCCGCAAAGGTATTGATGCAGATGGTAAGGAATGGAGTACCACTATGGCCAACACCTACGGCTACATCAAAGGTACAGAGGGTGTTGACGGCGACCATATAGATGTGTTCCTGCATGAGAACATGGATATGTGGAATGGCCGCAAGGTGTATGTCGTAGACCAAACCAATACAGACGGCTCATTCGATGAACACAAGGTTATGCTTGGCTTCAACAATAAGGACGAGGCCATGAGCGCCTACCTTGCCAACTATGATGCTACATGGGGACAGACGCACCCCGGACTGCGAATTTCCGAAACTAATATCGAGGACTTCAACAAATGGGTACAGTCGAGCCACCGCAAGACTAAACCGTTCGCCGATTATTCCACCGTCAGCAAAATCACAGACGAAGCTCCTGTTGAGCAACCGACACAACCTGCCGCCGCTATCACCGGCGAGGGTTATAAAGTCGAGCCTAAGCCCTACACCAACAAGCAGGGCAAGACGCTTGACACATACCTTGTGACCTTTGACCGCGATTTCTCCAAAGAGGAATTGTCCACCTTACGTGCGAAAGCCAAAGCTCTCAAAGGTTGGTACGACCGTGAAACGCGCGGTTGGATGCTCCGTAGTGCCGACGATGCGAAAGCCTTTGCCAAGGATATTGTCGGCAAGAGCGAGGACGAGGTTGCAGACGAGGCTCCGCTGTCGCTTGCAGACATGGAAAAACCTGCAAGCGATAAGCCAAAGAAAGCGCCTGTCAATCGTGTCAACGTTGAAGGTGTCATGGCCGACCTATCTACTAAAGGAGAAACCAAATTGAGCGACCATGCCGATCCGGTAGAACCTACACAGACCAAACCGAAAAAACGCAGATGGATTAGCGATGAGGACGCAGACGAGTTTAACAACCTGCGTGACAACCTCCGCAACCATTTCGGCAAAGGTGATGATATAGTACAGGAGAGTGCCGAGGGTTATGGCAAACCACAGCCCAAACAAATGGATGCAGAAGTCTTGCGCATGGGTACGCGTATGACATATCTTATGATGAAAGGCGGTTTACGCTCCTTTGCCGACTACTGCGAGGCGATGATAGACGAGCTGCCCGACATCTTCGATGATATGCGTCCTCACCTCAAATCTCTCTATGCCGCCGCGCAGAACATGGAGGAGGTGATAGAACTCGGATGGGATGAGGAAATGGACGACCGAAAGACAGTCAAGGCTTTTGACGTTTATAATTTCGACAAGCCCGGAGCCAAAGATATCATCGCCACCTCTCAGCATATTGTTGATGAGCAAAGCTCACAGCAGCATACCGACCAAATAATTCAAACCCTCAAAGACCAACGAAATGAGCAAAGAAAAAAAGAGGCTGACGAAACATCAGCAGATACAGAAGCTATTGCAGACAAAGCAGAGGCTGTTGCAAGCAAAGTCGAAAGTGAACTCGAAGTTGCAACAACTGAGCAAGATGCCGAAAGACTCTCTCGTGACCTCGACAAAGAAATAGAGGATGTCAATAAGCAACTTGCCCTCCTCGGCTACTATGAGGCAGTGGAAGATGACTCCAAATTCCATGAGAGTTATGGTTATATGCTGACAGCAGAGAAAAAAGCTGTATCAGACGCTACCAATCTTGCCAAACAGATTGTTAAAGACCTTGGAATTGACATCAAAGTTACGAGTGCTACAACACCTCTTGGGCGAAAGAACGTAAAGAAAGGTACAACTGTTCGAGCAAATCTTGCACCTGCAGGTGGGGAAATTTATATAACCCTGCCACTTAACGAAGGCAGACATCTCAAGATGTATATCGGTCTTGAACCGGTTGCAGAGCAAGACTCACGTAGACGAGGAGATAATCTAAAAACGGATAGAATAATGTACCGTGTTGAGTGGCCAGATGAAAAAGGATATGTTTCATTTGAACGCATAGGGCGTAATTGTTGGGCAGCCTCCAATGTCACCTATGATGAACTGCTTACGGCCATTCGCCGCGAGGCCCGCAATTACCTCCCCGAAGATGTGGTCAAACCTGCAACTCCTCTTACACCTCAACCGGGCGAGGATATGGTGCAAATGGCTGAACGTGTCGCCAAGTTAAAAGCCCCAAAGAAATCACGCATACCCGATGAACAGCCGATGAATGATTTATTCGGCGGTCTGTTTGACGAGGCCGAGCCTAAACAGGACTCCGCTCAGTTCGTCAAGGATATGGCCGATATGTTGGAGCGCGGAGAGTCGCCTTTCACCGTTACCCCGGAAGTAGAGGCCGAACTCGCAAAGCAGCGTGAGGCAGAGAATAATTCAACAACTCCAAAAAATAATTCACATGAGAAAACTGACGTACAAGCTCGCCCCGAAACAGCCGGGCGAGGGGGACAGCAACCGCGACATAATGAACCGTTGGGA
>PXZU01000164.1_pt1 | contig 10864 bp, 14 predicted proteins | sample 2941351 | NCBI WGS metagenome assembly PXZU01 (sample SAMN08721892, study PRJNA434045) | Viral metagenome, whole genome shotgun sequencing project. | isolation source: viral particles isolated from 30 fecal samples collected over 86 days | host: Mus musculus | place: Germany: Kiel | collected 2017-06 | reverse complement strand
GATGGCAAGCAACCCGGACATGGCCTCCTGGCCGCCCAAGGCCGCCGCCATCTGCGCCGCCTCGGCCTCCGACAAATCGGAAAAGCCGTCACGCAAGTCCAGCATGATTTCATTCAGGGACTTCATTCTGCCATGGTCATCCGTCAAGGACAGTCCCAAGGCCTTCATGGCCGTCTCTACTTCATCCGTAGGCTTCGCAAGCCTCGTCATGATGGAGCGCAACGCCGTACCGGCCTGGCTTCCCTTGATTCCGGCATTTGCCATCAGCCCAATCGCGATTGCCGTGTCCTCTGCGGAATAACCAAGGGATCCAGCAATCGGCGCGACATACTTGAACGTCTCTCCCATCATGGAAACATTCGTGTTGGCGTTACTGCTTGCCTGCGCGAGCACGTCCGCAAAATGCGTGGAGTCCGCCGCCGACAAACCGAATGCCGTGAGCGCGTCCGTCACGATGTCGGAAGTCGTGGCCAAATCCTCGCCGGATGCCGCCGCCAGGTTCATGATGCCCTCGATGCCGTTTAACATGTCCCCGGTCTTCCACCCAGCCATCGCCATGTATTCGAACGCGTTCGCCGACTCCGTGGCGCTGAACTTCGTGGACGCGCCCATCTCCTTGGCTTTTTCCCTTAACGCCTCCAGCTCACTTCCCGTCGCCCCGGAAATGGCCTCGACCTTCGACATGGCCCCCTCGAAGTCGGAACCGACCTTAATGGCGGCCATCCCGATGGACCCGATGGCGGATGCCGCCCCGGCCAGGATGCCCATCGTCGCCTTCAGGCCCTTTTCCGCCACCCCGCCGATGGACTTTATGCCCGCCTGGAACCCTTCCGCGTCAATCTTCGTGTCAAATTTTAAAGTGCCGTCATAAGCCAACGTCCCCACCTCGCTTTCGGGTTAAAAATCATCGGCTCATAATGGCACTACCTGATTTGCTTTCCATCCTTTATCTTGACTTCAAAAAAAGAGTGGCAGTTCCTGCCCTTGCACGGAACCATCACCCCTGAACAGTTCGCCCCTTCGTCAATGAAAATCGGCAACCGGTAATCGCAGTCCGGGCATTTCACCCGGTTCATTTTCTCCTTTTCCTTCACGTTTCCAATGTCAACCGCCCCCGTTTCCCAGGATGCCGGACAAGTCCCCGCCGTTTAGCAGCGCGTCCTCGATGGCCGTCTGCGTCTCTTCCTCACCCTTCGGCAAGGGCAGGGCGTGAATCGTTTTCATTTTCCGATAAAACGCTTTCTGCCCCTCCGGCATGTCCTCCGTCAGGTCAATGCCACGGTACTCCATGATTTTCACGAACTCGTTCTGGCTCGTCAGGGCATTGAACATCGCCCGGAACTTCCACCAGTGCAAGTCCACATCCTGGAGATCGATGCCGTACTGCGTCATGAAGGCCGCGTAAATGTAATCCGCGTCGTAATCGAACGAATACACCCGCGTCCTTTTCCTCCGCGCCGCCACCTCCCGCTCCCGCGCCCTTTCCTCCCTGCCGCACTTGTAAAACCATAAGAGGGCGTTCACCGCCTCCCCGTACCGTGCCGGGATTTCATAGTAGCACAATTCCAGCGACCGCCTGACCTTGCCGGACTCCCCCATGTCATCATCCTGCCACAACATTTCAAACAGTACCCAGACCCGGAAATCCGTCCGGATTCTATATTCGTCCCCGCCAATCATGACAGATGAGGGGAGCTCGTCCACCAGGATGTTCATTGGTTCACCGGGTTCATGGACTTCCCGTGGTACGGATTTTTCTGCTTTCCTTTAACATAAGGATTGCCCTTAAAGTCCTGAAAGCTCTTGGTATTATGTCTTTGGCTCTTTTGCTCCGCGCGTCGCTCCGCCCGGTTGGGACTGTACTTGGCCTCCATGGCCCTAAACTCCTCGCTGGAATCCATGGCGGCATCCGTCACGATCCCGAATGCCTCCATATGGTCCTTGATGTTGTTCTTGCCATGGAAAAGCCGTTCGGCAGTGCCGTACCCGAACACGTTGTCAAAAAACTCGTTCACGATTTTACACTGGAACCGCAACGAATCCGCGGTGCTCTTGCCCTCGTACAAATCCGGATTTTGAATCTTGTCCACCAGAACCTTGTTTTCCCGCTCGTAAACCTCCAACTGGTCAGCATCGTAAAAATCAAATTCCAGCTCCACGCCTGAAACGTTCATGTCCTTACCTCCTTTTATTCAGTCGAATCTAGCGGCACAGCCACCCTTCACCGGCGAACCGCGCCAGACCTTGTCACACCACGTCGTCCTCACCACCGGCATCTTCCCCGCTCGGGGTAAACGTGCACGTCTTCGTGTTGAATATCCCGTCAACGGGATCGCCAACCGCGTTCAGGTTTCCGCTCACTGAAATGTCGCTCTCCCCGCTGATGGAGGACACCTCTGCGGAAACAATGAATTTCCTTGCCGCGTATTCGTTCGTCTTCCCCGTTGCCGGATTCCACAGTTCCACCCTCGCATACTCAAATTCCGCGTCGGAACCAAGCGCGTGGTTTCGCCCCACGTTGTAAAGGGCAATGACCGCCTCCTGCGCCTTGATTAAGTCGGAATCAAACGGGAACTTAGTCTCGTAGCTTGACACCGAGGACGAACTTGACTTTTCGTTGACGTATTTCTTACTCTCGCTCTTCGCCCCCGGCTCCTCGTCCAACGTCTTGAAGCCGGTTCCCATCAGGACGAACTTCGGTGTCTCGTCCGTCGAGACGTTCAGGTAATCCGCGAACATGTGCCGCTGCACGACACTCCTCTCTTCTTTGCCTTTCATGTTTTCTATGCCTCCTTGAAATATTTTAACTGTAGCTGCACCTGGTATCTCGCGCTGACCATGTCCGCGTCCAGCATGTACCCCGGGGCCAGAACCGCGAGTTCCAAGGCCTCGCACCCTTCCGGCATTTCCGGCAGATTTCCCGCCCGGCTCTGCCCCTCCACCCAGTCACAAAGTTCCTCGTAAAAACTCTCGTTCTGGATGGCCAGCACGCGGTCCATGGAATAGGACTCACGGCTGTTAAAATTGAACTGGTACTGCCGGATGCTCGAACCGTCCACGTAAGTTTTCAATACCGGCGACGTGACCTCCGCCGTCAACGCGTACTCCACCGGGTCGCTCCCCAGCGCGTCCACGCGGAAAACGCCCTCCTGCAGGAGGGGGCATTGCAGGAAATAATCCGTCAGCCCTTCGATGATTGATTGCACCAAATTCATCCACCCCCTCTTGTTATCTTCCTCGCGCCCGCCAGAATGTCGTCCCTATGAGCCACTTTCATTCGCTCAAACCATTTCGCGCCCCGCCGTGAATCGTAGATACGTGACTCGCTCGTCTTATAATACTGGAACCGCGCATAAGGCACGACATATTGAACCACGCCACTCCCCAACACGGTCCCGACCTTCCCGCTTCGTACCAGCGTGCCAGTTCGAAACGGAATCAGAGACTGGCTGTAACGCAAAACCTCATTGTCAACGAATGCCTGCGCCTTGTCAAACTTGCCGCTCATCCTCGCCCCAAAATCCGAACGGAACTCCAAAGACACCGTCCCGTTTGGTAATTCTATTTTTTTCGCATGAGGTGTTTGAACGTTAAACGTTGCCATTTACTTCCCCCCAATCCTCCAATGCTTCATGTACGCGCTCCCGCCGAGCGTGTTGTCTGCATATTCCGTGACGTGCACCAGGTCAAGCCCCCGTTCTTTCGCGTACGCGTTCAGCCCGTCCTCGAACAACGATTCTTTCCCGCCGTCGTACTCGCCAAGCGCGATTATATCGCCCTTGTTAATCGTCCAGTGGTTCAACGCCTCGCCATCCTCGAGCACGGCATACCCCTGGCAAGGCAGATAGCCCCGCCCGTCTTGCACCCTGGAAATCAGGGGAATCCGAACCTTGTACTGCACGTCGTTACTCCACACGCCCCCGCTCGAGACGGTGGTCCCCTTCGCCTCCGCGTAGGACGCGCCATAAATAACCGTGGGAACATACTTCTTCCTCCGCGTTTCCTTGTCCGTCCTGGCATTAAAGACAGTCACGGCATCCACGTTCGTAATCATGCGCACACCCCGCTTTCCGTCCGAGCCAGCCGGTCGGCAACAGTACCGGGCGCACGGCCTGGTACATGCAACGGTTCACATAGTCCGCGACCGTCTCGCCGTCCTTTCTGGAAATGGCGAACGTGACGGAAAGACCGTCCTTGCTCTCCGACTTCACGTTGCCGCCCTGCTCCTGCTCCCGCCTTGCCACGAACCCGGCCTCCATCGCCGCGCAAACCGCATGTTTCACTACCCCCGCGTTCTTCCCGTCCGCGAAAATGTCCCCATTCACGAAGGTGAGGCTGCGGATGTATGCCGCCGCCTCCCGCATGGCCACCTTGAAGTCGCTTTCCGAAACGACCGTGCCGCCATAATTGTCAACGTAATACTCATAATCAACATACATCCCATGCCACCCCCTTCGCTCATGCGTTCTGTGCCGCCAAAAATTCCGTGATGATTTCGGCCTTGGTCGTCTTCGTGATGGTATACCCCTTCGCGTTGGCGACGGCCTTGATCTGGTCAACGGTCATCGCGTTCAGTTCCTCGCTCGTGTAGCTGGCCTTGACCGGGTCCGTGGCCGTCAGGATGGCGAACGGGCACCGCTTCGTCTTGTCCGGCACCATGGAATTAATCGGGTTCGGGATTTCCCAGCCGAGACGCATCACCGCGCGTAACGCGACCATGTCGTTCTGCATCAGGTTGTACAAGATATCCCCTGTTGACGGGTCCTGAATCACGCCCTGGTCAAAGAACTTGAACGTGATGTCCTGCCGAATGCTATAGGCCAACTGTGAAAAATCCCCAGAAATCATCAGGGCCTTGCTTCGGTCAAACACCCCATTACGTGGGAAGCTCATCGGCGAGCCATCCAGCGTGTATGTCGTGCCGGTCTGCATGTCGGACTTGAACAACGGCTGCCCCGTGGTGTCCTTCAACCCGCGCAGCTTCGCCCGCATCGAAATGTCGGCGACATGCCCGTTGACAAAGTACCCGCATTCTTCGATTTTCGAAATCACGCCGCCCTCTCCCAGGATTGAATCATACAAGTCACTGCCCAGCGTCTTCGTCGCCCCCGCGTTGACCGCCGTGGTCACGACATCATCACGCCACGACCTGGGCTTTTCAATCCCGAACAAGATGGCACCGTCAATCGTCTTGCCGAACGCCTCCACCAGGCGCGGCCTTACCTCGCCCCAGATGTCATAGTCGGCATCGTCAAGCACCGCCTCGGAAACCGGCACGATGACCGCGATTTCCTCCGCGTAAATGATTTTCTTGTCCCACGCCATCGTCGTCAGTTTCTTTTTGGCCTCGCCACCCTCGCCGTTGACGAAATACGATACCGGCAACAAGTCCAATACCGGCATTTTGCTCTGCGCCGCCGTCATGTTCTGCAGCCTTCGACCACGCTGCAACACGGTGGACTGTTCCACAATCCCCTGGATAATCGCGTGGCTCTCCTGCACTGGGATAAGTGCCTCGGCGTTCCCCCTGGTGATGGACGTGTTGCCCTCCCCCGCCAACAACTGCAAGTCAAATAACTTTCTGTTTCCGTTCATACTGTTTCTCCTTTCATCGCCGTCCGAATGCGTTTCGGATGGAATTGTTAATCATGTCGTTCATGTTCTGGCTCGTACCGTTTCCGCCGTCAGGCGTGCCGGTGGAAACGACCTTGAACCCCTGCCCCGTGAATCGCGGGTTCTCTTTCAGGAACGCGTCGGCGGCCTTCTTGAAGTCCGTCTTGTCGTCCACCTTCTTGCCGACCTTGAACAACACATAGTCCAGCTCATCGCCCTTCACGCCCTTGTCACGCAGATAATTGGAATTCTCCATCTCCGCGACCTTTGCCAGCGCGGCATCGCGTTCCTTCTCCACGGCGGACACGTTCGGCTGGCTGGCCGCTTTCTTCGCCTTGAAGTCCGCGATTGCCGCCGTTATCTCGTCCTGCGTCATGCCCTGGCTCTCGAAATACTTCGCGAGGGCCGCCCTTGACGCGCGGTCTGCCCTTGCATCCGCTATCTGCTCCGCCTGCTCGTAACTGTACGACGCGCCCCCTTGCGCGTTCCCGGCGTTCGTCTGGCCGCCGTTGCCATTCCCGGCCGCGTTCGCACCGGTTCCGCCAGTACTTCCTCCCTCTCCACCGCCATCCGTGAAGAGTTGCAAATCAAAACACCTTTTCTTCATTTTTCTTTTCCTCGCTTTCCGCAATTTGTCCCGTATTTACCGCCCCGTCAGGCAAAAAAGGCACGAAAAAAGCACCCCGCAAAGGGTGCGTCACGCCTATACGAACCGAATGACCGGGTACTCCGCGGCAATCCCGCAGATTCCCAAAAACCACGTATCCACCAGTGCCTTGCCCGTGTCGTTGATGACCTGCCACTCGATGCAGATGTTCCCGCACTCCACGCTCTCATACGGCTCGATTCGGGCGATTTCTTTCAATCCCCTTATGAGCGTAAGCGTGAGCGCGGAAACGGCACTGCAAACGATGTCGGCACCGCGAGGAGCCGTGTTCGCGTGTCCGGACACCTGGATTTTGTTCTTTTCCACCTTCACGTCAATCATCCCGACTCCTTTCCGTTGCGATGTCGCAACAAATAAAAGAACCACCATCCGTTCAGATGGTGGCGTTAATCCCAATCATAATTCCCCGTCCCATTCATCCATCCCGCCATTCAAATCACTGTAAGGACAAGCCTTGCAAGTCTTTCTTGCCTCTTCAATGTCCGGGATTTCCTCTAATTCTTTCGTCGATGATATTTTAAACATTCCCGTCAGGCAACACAAGGAATCATAGCACAAGTCCGCCGTAATCACTCTCTTATATGCGGGACAATAGTGGTCACTCTCATAATCCAACACTTTTCAGCACCTCCATAATTTTTTCCGATTCCTCATCAAAATCATGCTTTGACCATGCCGTTTTATAAAACCATTCGTCATCTTGCTTCACTATCAGGCACATTCCGTCATCGCCAACAAAAAGCTGTCTCTTGCCATTCCACTGCACGAACATCGCTCTTGCATCTTTCATATATCCCCGAACGTCATCGTCCATGATATTGCGTTCAAGCATCCTCTTCATGATGTGGTTCGGATCATGTTTTCCTTCTGGAAGGATAAACGCCTGCTTCTGCATCGGTGGAAGAACAACGCCTTTTTTAATTCCAAGCTCTTTCAGCTTTTCCCCCACGTCATAATACCTCTTGTCACTGTTTGGGTATTTCACCAGATATTCTTTCAAGCCCGTAAGGTATTCCCACTTCACACTGTCATTATATTTTATCTGCCCGAAATTAGCAAGCGAACCGATGTCATTTCCAAGGATTTTTTTGTATCTCTTGTACTGGTTCACGTCCCGCGCGGCATTGTCAATCATTTCTTTCGGAAATTCTTTCATGACTGACTTGTCCCGTGGCGCCACCCTGCCCCGCAAATCGTAATAAATCCGCTCCTTCTGCTCCGGGAGTTTCATTTTCTTGCTGAACTCCTTGTACTCGTCAAGCATGGCCTGGTACTTGCACCTCGCAAGCATAATCTCGTCCGGATCCGCCCCGCCCTGCTGCAGGAGCTTCACCTTCTCCCTCTGCGCCCGCATCGCCGTCTCCATATAACGTTGCTTCTGTGTCGCCTCGTAGGCGTTATAGTCCCGCCCGCGAAACATGACCTTCTGCGCTTCCTTTCGATCCAGCTCGGCCAGTTCCTCGTCCGAATAGTTCCGAACGGAAACGCCCTCGATGAAAGGATAATACGTGTGCCGGCAGTTCCACCCCAGAAGGCCGGAACCCGTGCCAAGCCCGCAAACCTCTTCTAGCTGCTTGCGCGTCCACACCCTTCCCTGCCACGCCGCGTGGTCAGGACGCGCACCCGGATGCCGGTCTACCTCAAACTTGTCCGTGCCGAGTTTCTCGCCGTTCATGTCAGATATGCGCCCGGCCAGCTGTCCCATCCCGGTAAGCAACGCCCGCCGCGCCGCCACGTCCACCCGGTTGCTCCGCCCGGACACGTAGTCGACCGTGCGCAGGCCGGATGCCGTCATCTGCTTCACGACCTTGCGGAGCAACGTGTTATAGTCAAACGCCCCTGACGCCATCATGACAATCGCGTTGTCCAGATAGCCGTTGTAAACCTCCGACAACGGCGAGAACACCGTGCGCCCGTTCCCCATGTCCACCATGAAGCCCAGGGACTTGCTGATGTTGAACAGCTCGTCGTTCGCTTGCCGGATGAGCGCGTTCGTCAACTGCTGCAACTCGTAATTCTCTTCATACGGCACGAACTCCGCGTTGACCTGCTCGTACATTTTCTTGCTGCGGACGTATTCGGACTCTATCACCTGCCGGTAAGCCTCGGCCACGTCGTCCTCGTTGCCGTCCAAGGCCGTGCGGACGATATCCTCCACGTCCTTTGTGCTGTTCCCAAGCACCATGTAACGTTGCAACTGCCAGTCCGCCGCGGAGGTGATTTTCTTCGTCTTCGTGATTCGCCGCACCACGTCCCTCATGATTTCCTCTTCCAACGCCCGGTATTTCTTCTCAACCCCCGCGGCCAGGACGGACTGATATGATTGGTTCACTCAATGATTCCCCCAGTCTGTTCGGGCAGTTTCGCCTGCGCCTCCTCGACGGTCTCGCCGTACCACTTGGCCCGGTACTCGGCAAGCCCCATCGCCCCCATGGCCACGTCCTGACGGTCGTTCTGGCGTTCCGTCGTCTTATCCTCGATGATGCTGTCGTCGAACATAATCGTGATATCGGCATCCTCTTTCAGTTCGGCCATGCCGAGCCTGATGCCCGTCCTGACAATCGTCTGGATCAGCTGGATAAGAACGCGCTCCAATACCAGCTCGTGTTTCGTCAGGCTCCGGTAAAGGTCGGAGTTTTCGCTGACCACCTCGGTGGCCGTCTTCACCCCGCCGCCCTCGAACTTGTACCGCTCCGTGCCGAACCCGCATTTCAGCGAGAGCCAGTTCAGGTCATCGTTGATGGCCTTGCTGTGCTCCTCGATGCGCAGTTCCATGTTGACCTCGTGCAAGGCCTCCTTGGACTCCGAATTCTTGAAATAATCCTCCGGCAGTTCGTAGAACACCGTGTCGTTCGGGTCAAACACCGCGTTGCCGTTCTCCATGGTCAGCATTTCAGGAGCCACGAAGATGCGCTTGCGCCCCAGGGAGAACTCGTTCGCATAGCTGTCATACTCCAAATCAATCTTGCGCACCACGTCGATGGCATTCGCGAACAAGGCCACGCCCATCGGGTTCGACAAGTCCTCGTCCGCGTTGTTCACGATGTTGAGCCTATCAATGACGAACTGCGGCTTGTCGGAGCCGGTCTCCATGCGCGGCGCGAGTCCGGCAAACACGGGGATTTTCTCCCACTCCTGCGGTGCCAGTTCCCTGCCCGCGCCGGGGGTGTTCTCCAATACCACGTTCTCGATGACGTACTGCCTGCGCTCCTCTCCCGGCACGTCCTCCAACTTGTGAAACTGCAATTGGACGTACTTCTTTCGGTCGTGCGTCTTATTGAACACGAAAACGCATTCCGTCACGACCTTGTTCTGCCAGCTGGTGGGAAAAATATTGGACGCGTCCACGTAGTTGATTCCCACGCTCCCGCCTTTCATGTTCCCCTCGTCATCTACCCTGGCATCTCTGACATACACCACATAGGCGGACGTTCCGAGTGCGGACTTCCACTCCTGGTACTCGTTCCCCAGCTCGCCCCACGAATTCGCCTCCAGGACGGCCTTGACGAAATCGTCCGTCGCCGGGTCCGATATGGTGATTTCCACGTGCTCGTTCAGCAAAAGGTCGGCCATGTCCTCGCAGACCTTTTTCGCCATGCCCAGCGCGTACCGCATGCAGTTCACATGCCCGCCGTTTCCCCGGTACACCTTGTACTGGTGGAAATTCCTCACGTTGGAATTATACCAGCTGCGCCACACGTCAATTTGTCTGTAAAAGTCCTGGCCGACCGTGTCAATCCCATTGTTCTTGAAATAATTAAAAACATCCATACCCTTACTCCTTTGGTTCATCCGCCTCGTCCTGCTCCCGCTCCGAACGCGGTAGCCAGTATTTCGCCTTCGTCCACACCCCGTTCACCATATAACGGATGGCGTCCATGCAATGGTCGCCGATTTTTACCGGCTTCTCCTCGCCCTTCTCGATGCTGTCCTTGTCGTACTCGTAGGTCTGGAACTCGTCAATCGCGTGCTCCTGATTCGGCGAGACTTCCAAGATGCCGTACGTCAGTAACTTCTGCACCCGGCTGATACCAAGCTTCACGTCGTTGTCAGCGTCACGGATGACGACCGGCACGTTCAGCTGGCGGCAGGTGCGCCTGATTTCCTCCTGCAGGCCTTTCGCCGACGGATCCAGGTACAAGTAAAAACACACGCCGTCACTCCCATAATGATTCCCCAGCTCCATGGCAAACAAGGCAAAGTCCTTCGCGTACTGTGACGGGCTGCGCTGGTGTCCCGATTCCCGGCCACTGTGGTAGTACTCGCCAAGCCCGCGTAATTTTTTTCCCGCGAAGTCCAGCCCCGCCGCCTGGAAGGTCGTGGCGTTCTGCTGGCCGTAGTCCCCGCCAACCGCGATAACACGGTAACGTTCGTCTTCCTTTGGCTGTCTTATGTGCCTATCCCCGAACATGTAGTAAATCGCCTCGTCGATTCCCACGCTCTCCCCGAGCCACACCCATCGGTAAAGCCTCGGGTCGATGTCGCGCAGCACCTCCGCCGAGCCTATCAGGTCGGGACCGAGCCAGTCCGCCGGAACGTCCCGGTAATCCGTGTGGACGTGGATGCAGTCAGGCCGCGTCTTCA
>PXZU01000162.1_pt1 | contig 10927 bp, 16 predicted proteins | sample 2941351 | NCBI WGS metagenome assembly PXZU01 (sample SAMN08721892, study PRJNA434045) | Viral metagenome, whole genome shotgun sequencing project. | isolation source: viral particles isolated from 30 fecal samples collected over 86 days | host: Mus musculus | place: Germany: Kiel | collected 2017-06 | reverse complement strand
AAATCTCACGGTTCTCTTTGCGCTCCTGCTTGGTCAAGGGATGATGCTTGGAACGCTTTATCGGCAGGAGGGAATTGGCATGTATCTGAGCAAGCCCCTGATAGCCGGTGTCCGCCTCCAGCACCGTTTCTGCCTTGACATGGATCCCGGATTCCTTGAATAGCTGGAAATCGTGCTTCTTTCCGTTGGAAAATGCAAGCGCAATGATCTCTCCGGTCAGAAGGCTGACGAGCAGTTGTGTCTTCAGTGTGTGCCGCTTTTTCTTTCCCGAATAGTATCGCTTTTGCTTTTTTTAGGACGCTCAATAGGCGATTCTGTTGCGTCTACCAGAACCACCTCATATTCCGTCTCACTTTTCAGCGGCGCTTTCCGACCAGGCAGCGAAAAGGTTCCATCCCGGATCAGGGTATCTTCCACCCATTTGATTCCGCGATAGATATTACTTTCTGCTATTCCATAGCTGGCCGCTATATGGGCATAGGTACGGTATTCCCGCAGATACTCCAAGGTTGCCAGCAACATATCTTCTATGCTCAGCTTTGGCTTCCTCCCGCGACGCCGGTGCTTTTCCGCATAGCCTTTCCGTAAGATTTCTACCATCCTGTCAAATGTTGCCCGCTTTACCCCGGTGATCCTCCGGAATTTTGTATTTGAATATTCTGCTATCGTTTCGTATTTCATGCCCCTATTTTACCACTGTACCTTATTTTCGCAAGAGGTCTATTATCTTATCACGGGTGCGACCAGAAATCAACAGGGCGAACGAAAAAGAGGTGATGTATTACGATGGAAATTACGAAATTCCGTGAGCAAGCCGGGCTTAGCATCGCAGAACTGGCCCGGCAAATGGGCGTAGACCGGGCGGCCGCTTTCCGCTGGGAGATTGGCACAGCCATGCCGCGCGCCGACAAGATTCCGAAACTTGCAAGCCTGCTCGGCTGCACCATCGACGAACTTTTCGGCCGGGAGCAGGGCAGCGCATGAAAAAGCCCCGCCGGGAGGCGGGGGGGAGGGAGGTAACCCAGAGAATCACTCTCCCGTTTTGAACCAGGTGTGATATTTCCTAAGAATTGAGTTGATTTTGCTGTCGTCCCACTGCACCGGCGGAGTAAAGGCAATATCAGTATAGTAGCTTCGCCGGTGGGTAGGACAGTCATAGGCCAAGCTGTTGCACTCGTAAATTATGGGTGGAGGTGATCCACGTGGCAGTACAGAAATTTGTAGAAGTCGTAGAGCGCATGTCTGGCGGTAAGTTACAAAAAGTAACGATTACACAATATGTCGGTCTGGCGACCTACGTTGACAAAAACAAGAATGACGGAAAGCCTTTTCTGGCGGAGCTGGCCACGTTTATCGACTACGGCCCAAAGCAGGGCGTAGCCCGGTGTTTCACGCCGCCAAGAGAGGAGGTGTCCGAAGAGGAAAAAGCGCGCAACCGTGAGCTTATCAACGACGCCGCAGTTATGGCCATGAAGGCCCGCGGCATCTGGTAAACAAAAGAAGGAGTTTACAAATGAAGAAAACGACAAAAATTACACTCACCCTCACCCCGGAGGAGCTTGAGGTGCTCCAGAGAGCACTATTCTCCGAAATCCGCAGGAATTATGAGCGCATTGAGCAATGCGAGGTGTACCCGGACGATGAATACTTGGCCGCCGCCAAGCAGGAAGCCCAAGCCAAAATGGCAAAGCTTGAGCCTCTCTCGACAATGACTTTCAATGCGAAGTGGAATTACGAGAGGGGGCAAAACCATGAGCAAGCCTAAGCTTACCGCCCTCTGCCAGAGCGCTGCATTTCTGCTGGTGCTGGTCCTGGCTGCTGCCATAGACGGCCTGGCTGCGTGCGGGCCTGCCGGCTGGATCGCCGCCTGTGCAATCCTCCTGGCGGCGCTGGTGCTGGTCAGCCTGCCTGACTGGAGGCCTTCAAGGGCAAAAAGAAAGCCCCCGCTTGTGCGGACACACAAGCAGGGGGCTAGGTGGACAAGCCACCATGAAAACACTGTTATTATATCAAATTCCGCCGCATTTGACAAGGGGTGATTTTATGCCAATTTTCCGCGTGGAGAAGACCAGGAACTATACGGTCATGTCCAACTATCACCTTCAGGACGCCGGTCTGTCGCTGAAAGCGAAGGGTCTGCTCTCCTTCATGCTCTCCCTGACCGAGACCTGGGATTACTCCATATCCGGCCTGGCCGCTGTTTGCAAGGAGGGAAAGGACGCGATCCGCAGCACCATCCAGGAACTGGAGGAGGCCCGCTACATCGTGCGCCGCCAGCTCCACAAGCCGGACGGCTCTTTCGGCGGAAATGAGTATGTCATTTATGAGCAGCCGCAGGAACTGGAGTCCAATCATTCACCGTTGTCGGAAAACCCGACGACGGATAACCCGATGACGGAAAACCCGTCGTCGGAAAATCCAACGGAAATAAATACAAACCAAAAAAGTACTGACTTAAATAATCCCCCTATAACCCCCCAGCGGGGGGACAGCGTGAAATCATCCAAGCGTCTGCCCAAGACCGTGCCCAAGTACCAGCCCACCTGGTTCGAGCGGTTCTGGCAGCTCTACCCCCGGCGGACCAACCGGGCGGCGGCAGTCAAGGAATGGGACAAGCTGCGGCCTGATCTGGACCTGTGCCGGGTCATGGCGGCCGCCATCCGGGCACAGAAGGAAACCGCCCAGTGGAGGGACGGGCCGGAGCACATCCCACACCCGTCTACCTGGATTCGCAATGCCCGGTGGACCGATGAGGTTGTCCCGGCGGACAAACCAGGCGGCTGGGCACCGGACCCGGAGGTGTACTGACATGGCCCGTATCTGTCAGGTGTTCTACTGCGACAAGGTGGGCGACCGGCTGTGCTGTGCAGACTGCCTGCTGTCCTGCGAAAAGCGCTGCCTCAACGGCCCGGAGCGGTGCCGTCTGGTAGACCCGGCGCGGACCATGGAACTCTCCCAGGCGATGCAGAACTGCACGGCCCCGGCCGGGGTGCGCCACTCCCGCAGCTACCGGATGAGTCCGGCACAAAAAAGACAGCTCTACCGTCTCCTGTCCCAGGGCGCAGCGCCTGGTGCGGCAGCGAGACAGCTGGGTATCGCTCCAGCTTCGGTATACTACCACGCGAAGAAACTGCGGGAGGAGGGTTCGCCCTATGGATGATCAGGCTGCATCCACCCTGGACCCTATCTCCATCAACGCACAGACTTATATCGTGGGGTCCATGCTCATTGACGACGCCTGCATCGGCCCGGTGCTGGCCGATCTCTCCAGTGAGGATTTCCCGTCTGGCCCGTACAAGTCCACCTTTCAGCGTATTCGCTCTTTGTTCCTTTCTGGGCGGCCCGTGGACCCCCTCACCGTGCTGGACGCCATGCAGGGTGGGGAACGTTACGCCAAATTCCTGCGGGAGTGCATGGAGTCTACCCCCACGGCGGCCAATGTACTGGAGTACTGCTCCATTCTGCGGGACCGGACCAGGATCGGCCGCATCCGTGCAATCGCCGCGCAGCTGGCGGAGGCGGACAGCCGGGAGGACGTGGACGCGCTGCTGGACAAGCTCAACGGCCTGCGGGCAGACAACCGGGTCAAAGTGGTGACCGCTGCCGAGGCAGCACGGGACTTCATGGAGCGCATGAAGGAACGGAAGGTCCCGGAATATCTCCCCTGGGGTCTGCCCGGCCTGGACAGGTTGCTGGAGGTGGAACTGGGGGACGACGTGGTGTTGGGCGGCTACTCCAGCGCAGGCAAGACGCTGCTGTCGGTGCTCTTCGCCCGTGAGCAGGCGAAACAGTACCGGGTGGGCTACTACTCCCTGGAGACCCCTACCCGCAAGCTGGTGGATCGGGCCATGGCCTCCATGGCTGGGGTACCGCTGGGGAAGATCAAGCGCATGAGCATAAACGGCCAGGACCTGCACCGGCTGGCGGAGGCCGCCAACCGGTACGCCGGGCTGAACCTGGAGCACATCGACGGGTCCACCCTGCGCAGCGCACAGGACATTATCAGCACCGCCCTCAGCCGCCGCCACCAGATCATTTACATCGACTACCTCCAGCTGTTGGCCCAGGACATCGACGGAAAGCGGCTGTACGAAAAAGTGACCGCCCTGTCCACCGCCTTCCACCGGGCGGCGCAGGCACATGGCATCACGGTGGTGCTGCTCTCCCAGTTGACCAGGCCGGAGAAGACGGGGCGCGAAAAGAAACCGGTCCAGCCCACCATGAACAGCTTCAAAGAGTCCGGCCAGATTGAAAATGACGCCGATGTCGCTCTGCTGCTCTACCAGGAAGACTCGGACGACTATCAGAGCGACCGGGCGCTGAAAATCGCCAAGAACAAGGACGGGCCGAGAGATAAGTTGTTCCTCGCCTTTGACGGCCCCACCATGACCATGTCGGAGCGGCCAGAGGACAAGAGCCGGGAGGTAGCCGCTCAGCTAGCCGCCGTGGGCCGCGCTGCCAAGCGGGCGAATCGCGCCTGCCCGTCTGGGCAAACCCAATTTGTTCCGACGGACGAAAGAACGCCGTTTGACTGAGAAGCGCCCGAGCCGTCGTGAGCAGCGAGCTAAGACCCGGAACGGAGCAAACGGACCGCAGGCCCGCAGGCTCTTAGGGCGCGTTGCAAACAGGCGAGGCGTGACAGAGAGGAGGCCGGTTCATGCGGGAGCCGCAAATCGGGGATACCATCCAGGCCCGGCCCTTTGGGCTGGAGTTCTGGAAGGACTCTCCACGGGTGTACACCGGGAAAATCATCTATGTCAACCGCCGCCACCGGTACTATACCGTGCAGTTTCAGCTGGCAGGCGGCGTGATCCGGGAGAGCTACAAGTTCGAAGGCGGGGTCATGTATCGATGACCCCTGACCGAAGTTCCCCGCGCCAGCGGGGAACAAGAAAAACAATGAAGCTCCCCCGAAGGGGGGAGCAAGAAATCTTTAACAGGAGGAGACACCATGAAGACATTTTCCGTTGTCAACAGAAAGGGCGGTACGGGTAAAACGACTACCGCCATTGAGCTGAGCTACATACTGGCCACCCACTATCACAAGCGGGTGCTGCTTATCGACGCGGACAGTCAGGCCAACGCTACCGCTGTCCTGCTCCCTGCCTCAGAGTCCTATTGCGGCGACGGTCTGGCCGCTGTGCTCCAGGGCATTGAGCCACACTACGAGAACGCCATTTTCACCACCGATATCCCCGGTCTGGATATTATCCCGTCCGGGGAGGATCTGGACAGTCTGGACATGGCCTGCACCATGGGCGAGGAAACCCCCGATTTCGGTGCGCTGGATGAGCTGTGTGTGGCACTTGCAGAGGATGACGCCTACGACGTGGTGGTCATCGACTGCCCGCCCTATTACTCTATCTCCTGCATCAACGCCATTGCCGCCAGCGACCGGATCATCATTCCCTCCGACGTGACCGCCTGGTCCGCCGCAGGTATGCGCCGTCTGGTGGCCCAGATCGACGACGTGCGCAAGGTGAACCATGACGTGAGCGTGTCCGGCTGCCTCGTGACCCAGTGGCACCGCTCCGATGTGGTGCAGGACGCCGGACAGTATCTGCGGGAGCGGGGTCCGGTACCCGTGTTTGATACGGTGATCCGCCGCACTGATAAGGTCCCGGAGTCTGGCTGGGCCCGTCAAAGCGTCCAGCAGTGGAGCCCGTTCTCCGCCGCCTCCCGTGATTACCGGGCATGGGTGGCCGAGCTGGTAGAAAAGGAGGGTCTGTAATGGCTAAATTCAGCCTTGGGAATATCTTGGCCGAACAGGAGGCGCGCGCTCCTGCTCAGGCGGAGCGCACCATTGAGGTCATCACCAGCGAGATCCTGGAGGCCAAACGGGTGGGCGGCGAGGCTGTGCTCGCCATCGGCAGGGGCTTGATCGAGGCGAAAGGGCTGCTTTCTCACGGAGAGTGGCTGCCCTGGCTCAGCGAGAAAGTGGAGTTTTCTGAGCGCAGCGCACAGAATTTTATGCGGCTGGCCCGGGAGTGGTCAAATCCGCAGACGCTTGCGGATTTGGGGGCCTCTAAAGCCTTAGCGCTGTTGGCCCTGCCGGAATCTGAGCGTGAAGATTTTATCTCCGAAACCCACACCGTGGACGGAGAGGAAAAGACGGTCATCGACATGTCTGCCCGGCAGCTGGAAACGGCCATTCGGGAGCGGGAGGAGGCTTTGGCAGAGAAGAACGCCGCCGAGCAGGCCTGCGCCAAAATGGTGGAGGACATGGCACTGACCAAGCAGCTGCTGGAGTTGGCACAGGCCGAGCGGGATACCGCTCTCCAAGAGGCTCAGGAGAGACAGACGTTGTTTCGAGCATCGGAGCTGGAGACTGCCCGGTTGGCCAAAGAGCTGGAGGAGCTGAAGGCCCGCCCGGTGGAGGTGGCAGCGGAGGTGGACCAGGCCGCTCTGGACCAGGCTCGCAACCAGGCGGTGGCTGAGATGCAGGCCACGCTGGACAAGGCCAGGGAGGAGAGCGCCAAGGCCGACGAAAAGCTCAAACAGGCCGAGGCTGCACTGGTTGAGGCCGAGGCCAAGCTGGAGGCCGCCGCGAAAGCGGAGAGACAGGCGGCGATTGCCGGGAACAAGGAGCTGGCCTCCTTTGAGGCGTACTTTAACCAGGCTCAGGAGATCGTCAATAAGATGCGCGGCCTGCTGCTCAAGGTGCGGGGCAAAGGCGATGAGAGCGCCGGCGGGATGGAGCAGGCCCTGCGGGCCCTCGGCGAACTGGTGGGGAGGGCAGCAGAATGAATTGGACAGAACTGGCTGTTTCCAAGCTTCAAGCCCAACAGGGCAAGGTCAAAGCCCGCTCCGCACCTTGGATGGTGGCGGAACAGTTTATGGACATCTGCCGGCGGGAACCTGCCAGCGCTGAGCTGATTGCGCAGGATCTTGACAGTAAAGAAATGTCTATTGAGTGCGCTGAAAAGAAAATCAAAGCATACGCCGACACCCACAAGTCCGGCGGGTTCAGTTGTGTTACACCGGCTGAGGCTGAGGACATCTTGCGAAAGTTCTATGGCCTGCCTGCGCCCGGCGCTGCGCCGGAGGACGCTATCTGCGGCCTGTCGCTTGCAGACTTCATGGGGTGAGCTCATGGAGGATTTAAGAACGCTGGTCCCCCGGACGCCGCCGGAGGGGCTGAGAGCGTGGACGCTCCGGCACTGTAAGAAGGAGCTGGACCGGTATGGACTTGTCTATGAAGTCGAGTATGTGCAGGACTATAGCCTGCTCCAAATGCTGAACGAATACAGCAGTCCAAAAAAGGTCAAGATGGTGCGCGTTACCTGCTCCTGTTGCGGAGAAAGTATGCTGCTGAATTGGGGCAAAGATTTGCGCTGCGGGTACGGGTTTATAAATCTGGCCGATGTTGAGGGCGACTGGGGCGACACCGTCACGGCCGCCGGGGACGAAACGACCTGTCCCATTTGTGGGGCGCGGGTACTGGTCAATAAAAGTTCGGCGATCAAACCGGGCAGCTACTTTGTGACGGCGGAGTGCTCCGTGATGTCAGCAAGTGTAGTGGGTGAGGAGAATCTTCTGGTCCTGACAGATTGGACTGTTCAGAACCGGGTCTACAAATGTGGGAATGAAAGTTTGGAGTTTATCCCGCACGAGGCGTTTGTGTTCGACAAGCGTAATTGCACTCTGCTGCGGGGCTGGCGAAGCGTATACAGCGGTACGTGTGGTTATTTTTCGAAGTATCTCGAATATTGGAATCAGCCCCGAAAGTGGGAGTCGGACTGGAGCAGGACCGGTTCAATTTATGGCCTGACGCCGGAACTGATCGACCAAAGCTGCCTGCCTCACTGCAAACTGGATGTCTACATTGCAGCACGGATCCGCACAGAACGCTACCCGGTCGCCTGGCTGCGGCTGTACCAGGCCCACCAAAACGTAGAAGCTGTTTTGCTCCACGGACTGCCCGTTGTGTTAGATGACCTGATCTGTCAGCGGGTCGGTCATTTGTGGCACAACAATCATTCCGGGGACCTTTCGTTACCGGAATTGAACTGGAGCGCGACCCGTCCGGCGCAGATACTCCATCTGACCAAAGAAGAGCTGCGCATGGCCAGGGGCCAAGGCTGGGGCCTTTTGTTCTGGGAGCTGTTTGTGCAGGCCAGGGCTGCCGGTGAGCTCCTGACCGCAGAAGATATCACCAATGCCTTTCGTCTGGGGGACGAACATGTGGGACAGCTCGTAGGGCGCGGCCCTGTGAGTAAAAGTATTCGCTATCTGCTGCACCAGTGCGAAGTGGGGGGAGTTGAAGCAGAGGATGAGGACCCAGATCCCTATGACATACCGGATGTGCAAATGCTGACGGACTACTGGACCATGTCCGAAAACCTCGGGCGGAATCTGGACGACCCAGCAGTTAGGTTCCCGAACGACCTGGTTGCGGCCCACGACAACATAACGCTATTAATGTCAGCCAAAGTAGATGCAGCTCGCGCTCAGCTGTTTCGTATCCGGCGAAAACTGTTGAGCCGCTGGAGTTTTTCGGCGGATGGTCTGTTGATCCGGCCTGCGGGCAGTCAGGCTGAGCTGGTGAACGAGGGAGATAAACTGAGCCATTGTGTCAGCACCTATGGCGAGAAGCATGCCAGCGGAAAAAGCGCGATTTTCTTTATCCGCCGGATATCCAAGCCCAAGGAGCCCTATTACACATTAGAACTGGACGAAAAGACGCTGGCTGTGCGGCAAAACCGCGGGAAACGCAACTGCGCCCGGACGCCGGAGGTGCAGGCATTTGAAGAGCTGTGGCTGCGGTGGCTGCGCATGGGAGCTCCGAAAGACAGACGGGGTCGGCCAATCAGGCCGGACGGCCATAACATGAGGGGCGGGCAACGTGCTAGTGATCCATCTGGAGGTAGACGCTCCGCCAGGCCAGTCCATTGGCATCAAGGAAGCTGTCGCCCAGGACCTTGAGAAGTACGGCGACGTGCGGGTGGTGTCGGTGGTGGAAAAACTGCCGGAGCAAATGAAAATCGGAGGTAACTATGGACCGTGAAATATTACTCAACGCACTGCGCCGGACAGAATGTGACAATCACCGCTGTCTTGGGTGCGGGCATGAGCATCATTGCAGCACCCACGGCTGCGCTATCAATCGGGCCGCTGCGGACCTGATTGAGCAGCAGGCGGCGCAGATCGCGGAGCAGGAACGTCCGCCGAATGCACCGCTGACCCTGGAGGAGCTGAGGGAGATGGACGGGGAACCAGTGTGGGGCGTCTTTCCGGGGACGAATTCTCGTTACATGATAATCCAATGGCATAATTCGGAGTTCTTTAAAACATTTGAGTGTGGATTCCTGTTGAATGAGGAGTATGGGAAAACCTGGCTTGCCTACCGCCGCAAGCCAGACGTAGAAAAACCTCCTGACAGCCCACTATCGACCGGAGTTTGGGCAGATCATTTCAAATCCAGATTCGAGCGTCTGGAATAAGACAACATCTGTCCTGCGTCCCGCTGGGTGAGTGGACGCCCGAATATCTTCTTTGCCGGGCCCTCTTCGCTCCATGCGGAGGGGCACCCGGCGGCGCGCAGGACGGCAATCAGCCATAGACGGAAGGTGATTATTTGGCAAAACGCATGAAAACCGTGACTGCCGGGCGGCTGGTCTACGCAGTGGCCTACACCATGGCGTTACCCTCAGACAGCGGCGCGGCACGGGCGGAGAAGAAACGGGTATCCAGCGCGGCCCGCAAGGCCATGAATCTGACCCACTCGTGGCAGAAGCTGGAGCTCACACTGGCGGCCAACTTTGGCCGCCGGGACCTCCATGTGGTGCTCACCTACAACGATGAGCACCTGCCGCCAACCAGGGAACGAGCCAGGCAGCTGCTGCGGAAATTCCTTAAGCAGCTGCGGGCGTGGCGAAAGGCCAGGGGCCTTGACCTGAAATACATCTACGTCACGGAGGAATACACCGACACCGGCCAGCGGCTGCACCACCACGTGGTGCTCAACGGCACAGGCCAGGATTACAGTATCATTCGGGAACTGTGGCCTTACGGCACCGACATTGACATAGAGCGGCTGGACAACTGGGACGGCTATGAAGCCCTGGCCCGCTACCTGACAAAGGAACCGGCTGAGCATGGAAAGCCCCATGTGGGTGACCGGGTATGGACCCCGTCACTGGGACTGGTCAAGCCAAAGGTCGAACATCAGATCATCCCGGACAACGTGACGGTGACGCCGCCGCCGGGGGCGAAGATTCTGGAGCACTCCAAGTACGCACGGGAAAATCAGTACGGGACGTTTGAATACATCAAGTACATATTACCGGATACCGGCGCGGTCCCGGCGAAGAGGGGAAGGTGGAAACCGGAAGAAAAAACGGTGCTCCTCCTTATATAATTCAGGCTGGGGGCAATGTATAACTTCTGAGCGGGCGCGTAGAAAGGAGCGTTTTGGCATTGCAATCGAATGAAATTTATGGTAAACTTGTCGTGAAGGACGGATGGATCTCCTGCCCCGTCTGCAAACGGAATCACCGGCTGCTGCGGGTGAGCCCGGAAACTGAAGCGCACGGCCTGCCGGTCTACTGCCGGACATGTCGGAGCGAAATTGTCCTGAACATCGAGAGAGGCCAGAGCGTTGAACGCCAGAGCCCATGACCAACCGGAAAGGTTGTGTTGTGGGCTCTGGCGTTTTTTGTTTTGCCCGGAGGTGATAGCCCGGAGCAAGGCGCTGCGCCAGCCCAGGAGGAGACAGACATGGACTACAAGTCAGCCCGCTGGCGAAAGCTCCGTGAGCATATCCTGCGGCGGGATCGTTACCTCTGCCGGGAGAACGCCCGATACGGGCGGACCATCCAGGCCAGCACCGTGCATCACGTGTGGCCGGCGGACCGGTACCCGGAGTACGCATGGTGCGAGTGGAATCTGATCGCACTGAGCACAGCAGCGCACAACGCCATGCACC
>PXZU01000160.1_pt1 | contig 10996 bp, 9 predicted proteins | sample 2941351 | NCBI WGS metagenome assembly PXZU01 (sample SAMN08721892, study PRJNA434045) | Viral metagenome, whole genome shotgun sequencing project. | isolation source: viral particles isolated from 30 fecal samples collected over 86 days | host: Mus musculus | place: Germany: Kiel | collected 2017-06 | reverse complement strand
GATTTGCGACAGGTGTTAATGCGTCGCGTAAATGATTATGCTTACCAGAATCCCGGGTATGACACTTCGGAAGCTTTGGGATGGATTGAAGAACTTTTAGCTGATTTTGAACGCTATGGTTATTTGAATGACAATCGATTTGCGGAGTTGAAAATTCGCGATTATCTGGCGGCCGGAAAGTCTGCGCGCTATATAAAAGGGAAGCTGCTGCAAAAGGGAATTTCTGAAGATGAGACGGAACGTCTGTTGGCTGAACAAGAGTATAATCCGGAAGAACTGGCCTTAAAGTTGGCAAAGAAGAAAAAAATCGGACCGTTTCGAGGGGACGAGACCGCTCGAAAAGAATATCGGCAGAAAGATTTGGCTGTTTTGGTGCGTGCTGGTTTTGACTATGCCGTGGCACAAAAAGTGTTAGGAATGGTATTTGATGATGAAGCTTTTGAGTAGTATTGGTTCTTTTATGCAAATTAAAAGGTTGCAAAAATTTTAAATAACTATATTATGATAAATGCAATCGGGGTGGTAGCCGATTGTGGAGTCTTCAAAAACTCAAACACGATATTACCTATAGCTTCCTATATTAGGGAGCTTAAGCCTCTCTTAAGGAGGGGTGAGATGAATATAAGTGCTTCCTTTTATAGGAGGCCGAATAAGTCTGGCCACGTGTTTGGTTTTTGAACCCCCTCCACCTTTTCTGAGATTAAGGTGGATTTTTTTTACTTAGATGTTTTATGCATTTATCCCTTAAGAGGTGGTGTTGAGGCTGTATTTAACCGTATCAGCTTCAACATTTCCTTAGTGTTTTGTTAAAATCCGCGCCTTTTGCGGAAGTGAAAGGAGTTTATCATGGCTTATGTTCGTTCCCGTTCTCCTAAAATGTGTCGCGGTCGGATGTCTGATGGTTCGGCTAACCCGGTTGATATGCACATCGGTCGTCAACTTCGCCAACGTCGTTTGGTGCTCAATCTATCACAGGAAAAATTGGCGGAAAAACTGGGGTTGACTTTTCAGCAGATTCAGAAATATGAGCATGGTGTGAACCGTCTTAGCGGCAGTCGGATTTGGGATATGTGTCAAGTGTTGGGGGTAGAACCCAATTATTTTTTTATGGGAATGAATAATGAAATTTCTGATAATAGTCCGCGGATGCTGCGTTATAATGGCAAAGGCGAAATAGAACCGACGTTTTTTCTGGATGAAGACCCGTTATTTCGCGCGGAAACTTTGGAGTTGGTGACGGCTTATTATCGCTTGAGGCCGCAATTGCGTGAGTTGTTTGCCGAAACGATTAAGCAGGTTGTTCGCACAGTTTAATACACGACTTTAGTCAGGTATAATCCGCAGGCCGGAGCGGTGACACCGGCGGCGGCGCGCTTTTTCTCTTCCAGTATATGTTTGTTATTTAGTGATTTAAAGAGGGATGCATTTTTGAATGTCATTCCAGCTTAGACAATCATTTCGGCAAAGGTGTTGGTCATAGTCCCAGACTAAACCGTGATCCAGGCAAGAGTCCAATAGGTGAGCTCTTTTTATGTAAAGGTTAAAGAAAAACATTTGTAAAAAAGCGGCAAGAGCTAAGAGCATAAAAAGATAATGTTTTAATTTGTATGGAATAAAAATCCAAAAAAACAAGCTCCAGCAAAGGGTCGTGATGATGGCAACATATTGGATATGGGCTGCAGCTATTTCTCTGTTTTGTGTGATGTGTGCCTCATAGATTAGAAAAATAATTATGGGAGCAACAAGCATTCCTTTGAGAGCAATAAAAAAAGCTTTTAGAAGTATGTTTTTTGAAAGTGTTTTCATTGTAAATTCTCCGTGAAAGCTTTTTGTTTTGATACTAAGCAGCCGAAAACGCAGCTGTGTTTTATTAATACACGACTTTAGTCAGATATAATCCGCAGGCCGGAGCGGTGACACCGGCGGCGGCGCGCTTTTTCTCTTCCAGTATATGTTTGATGTCTTCAGGCTGCAGATGTCCGTCGCCGACCATTTTCAGTGTGCCGACCATGTTGCGCACTTGGTGGTGCAGGAAAGAGCGGGCTTCGACAATAAAATGAATTTCTTCGCCAACAGCAATAATGTCTAATTTATCCAATGTTTTAATCGGGGATTTTGCCTGACAAGCCGCTGCGCGGAAAGAGCTGAAATCATGATTTCCGAGAAGAAATTTTGCACCTTCGCGCATTTTTTCAATGTCCAAAGGCACGGGAACCCACCAGACCCGATTTTTTTCCAAAACAGCAGGACCTCTGCGGTTGAGAATCCTGTATAAATAGCCGCGTCCTTTAGCACTGAAGCGCGCATGAAATGTCTCATCAACCTTTTCAACATTCGTTACGCAAACCGGTGCTTCCAAATCTCGTAAGCGAGCGTTCAAGGCTTCTCGTAATTTCCAATCAATCAAGTCTTCTTTTAAATCAAAATGAGCGACCTGGGATAGGGCGTGGACGCCGGCATCGGTTCTTCCTGCCCCGTAGACAATAATTTTATTGGTCTTCTGCAGGCGTCTTCCGGTGCTCGCGTCCTCGTTTTCGCAAAGTTTCGGGGAGGCGTAAACCCCTCCTGACCTCCCCTTAACATTAAGGGGAGGGATAGGGTGTTCATTGTTAGAAATAGCATTGGTCTTCTGTGGGTGTTCTCCGGAGCTTGCGTCCTCGTTTTCGCAAAGTTTCGGGGAGGCGTAAACCCCTCCTAACCTCCCCTTAACATTAAGGGGAGAGGTGGTCGAGCTTGCATTAATGGGAGATATGGTTGAGCTTGTATTAAGAGGAGCCATAGGTTGTTCGTTGTCGTTAACCGGGGTGAAGCAGCTTAGAGCCTGTTGCAGGTAACTCTGCACAGACGGGCCGTCCAGTTGTTCCTGCCAGCCGAGCAAATTAGTTCCGTCATATTCTATCGTTATTTTGTAGCGCATTGTTTTCCATATAAATCAATAGGGGCGATTATGCCCCTATTGATAGCGTAGTTTCAAAAATTAATCAACTGTTACTCGGCAGCGATTTTCAGTGAGGTTTCTTCTTTAGTGATAAACCCCAGTTTTTCCTGAACTTGCCAGATAACTTTCAAGGCGTTCAAAGCCATTTCGCCGGTGATACGCGGTGTAGCTTCGCCGCGGATGCAGGCTAAAAAGTGTCCGAGTTCGGCTGACAACGGCTGGTTGGTTGGGATGAACAATTGTTCAACGCTGCCTTTCAGGCCGTAGTGCATCCATTCCGGAATATCTTCCTGGTTAACATAGGGCATACGTCCTTGAGAATGGACGTTAATACTTTGATTGATGAAGTCCATATCAATGTAGTTGGTGTCGGTGGTAACCGTTAAAGTGCGGACGCGAGCCTGAGTAATGCGGCTGGCGGTCAGGTTGGCGGTTACGCCGTTTTCAAATTCAACCAAAGCGGTAATGTAGTTTTTGCCTTCCGGCTGGTCAGAGGTTTTAACGGCAGAAGCGTTAACATTAACAACCGGGGATTTAACCAGAGATTGGATAACTTCAATGTCATGAATCATCAAATCCATGGAAACGTCAACGTCAGTAATACGTCCGGAAGCAGCAGACATTCTCTGCGCTGTCAGCGAACGGATACGTGTGCTGTCGGAAAGGATTTTGTGCATCTGCTCAACTGCCGGATTAAACTGTTCGATATGGCCGACCAGCAAGACAACGTTGTTGGCTTTGGCAGCATCAATCAAAATGCGGCATTCTTCTTCAGAGCAGGCTAACGGTTTTTCCATCAGGCAGTGGATGCCTTTGTTCAAGAAAAACTGGCCGACATTGCAGTGAGTGACGGAAGTGGTGACCACGCTGACTGCGTCAACATTGGCGGCAACTTCTTCCATAGATGAAAAGGCTTTAATTCCAAAGGTTTCAGCGGCAGCTTTGGCGGCATCAGAAAAGATGTCATAAACGCCGACCAGTTCAACACCCGGCAAAGACTTGTAGGTCTTCATGTGGTTTTTGCCCATCATTCCGGCGCCGATAACTGCTACTTTAATGTTGTTAGACATGGATTTTACCTCTAAAGTTAAGATTATGCATAAATTATTTAGTTTACTAATAACAAATTTCTTGGTAAAAAGCTCTTAAAAAGATGTTACATAATGTTACAAAAGGTAACATAGCCCTGTAACCCTTGAATCCTTTGATTTATACGCAAGGTTGACATTGACGATGACTGTGATTAAAAAATTTCTAAGTGTTTCATTTTTAATGATTTTGGCGGCGTGCGGTTCTGAAACGCAGAAAAAAGGGACTTTTATTGAAACAGTTGTGCCGGTGGTTAATCCCGAGCTGGTTAAAGGGCGGGTTGATGTTTATACCTCGATGGCACGCGGCGTCAAATATAATACCGAAGCAATGGTTCCCGAGCTGCGAAAGAAAGTTTTATATAACAAGGAAGCTAATCCGCGGGCTGTCGTTGCCGATGTGCTCAAAATGAAAAGCATGAGCCAGAATCCGTTGTATGATAATTTGCGGGCGTTGGATTTTGCGATTATTTATGCAGCGGCTAATCTGAGCAGCAATGAACAGTTTGTCAGCGATTATCTGAATGCCAAAGCCTCACAGACACTCGCGTTGGCTGCTATTAAGGCGCATAAAGACGCTTTGTTTGCCCAAAAGAAGATTAAAGAAATTGACCGGATGACTGCCAAACAGCAGCGCGAAGTTAATCTGCTGGCCGCCAAACAGAATCGTAGCGGAATACTGAGCAGTGCTGACGAGGCTTATAAAAAGGGGTTGGAAGTCGTTATTTATAAACTGGCGGAAATGAAACAGAAGCTTGAAAATGATGTTATCTTGTATCGCCAGTTGGCTAAGGTTGATGATGCCAAGCTTGAATTGGAAGGGCGGCGTTTTTATGAACTTGATGATTTGGATGCCAAACTGGGCGCTGAGGACTTTTTCCGTTCGGCTTATGAAAACCGTATGGAGTTTTCTTTGCAGCAGGAATTGCCAAAAAAATATGACTATGAGCAGTTGCGCATTATGGCACGGCAGGCATATCCTCAAGTCGAGCGTCTGGAGATAAACGGTTATAATGCCGAAGATCCGGTGTATTTGAAAGAATTGCAGCAGCGGGCAACTTTCCAGTCTAATTATCTGGTTGATAAGGTTTGGCAGTATGGGCAAGCAGCGAACAACGGTGTGCGCAAGCAGCTGCGCCAAGAGGCTTTTGAAGAAATGTCCGCGGCAATTTTGACGCAAAATGAAATTGCCTATAATGTGGTGAAACGTGCGGATATTGATAACGAAGAAATCAACAAACGTATTGCCGAGTTGAAAAAAGTGATTGCGCAGGGAGAGAAACGTTATCGCCCGGGCAACACCCAAAAAGTTGATTTGCTGGAGCAAAAAGTTGCGTTGTTAAATTTGGAACAACAGGCCAGCCAGATGTTGGCTGAGCGGGCGGTGGCTCTCCGGGCGTTGTATTTTTACGCCGGGTTTAATCCCTTTAGCCCTAAACTGAAAGATGGTAAAATTAAAGATATCAGTTCGGCACTTAAAACCGGCTTTAATAAAGATATGATTGAAATGCTGGCGCAAGCTCCTTTGCCGCAGACCCCGATACAGGTTGAGAAAAATGATTGGGCTAAAAAAGAAAACTGGCTGGAAGCTTTGGTTGAGGGAAAGCTTGAGCCAAAGAGCGAATCGGTCAGTTACAGATCTTACGCCGGAAATTTTGATTTATATGAAGGGGCGCAATATGATAAAAAAACGGTTATGCAGCTAGGCTCATACCGGGAAAAAGCCAATGCCGATTTGGATTGGAAAATGTTAAAACAGCTGTATCCTGAATTGCAACGCTTCAGTCCGGTGGTTGAAAAAGCACAGGTTGGCGGACGTCCGATGTATCGTTTGGTTGTTCGGCAGCCGGGCGGCGGGCTTAAAGAATTGTGTAACAAATTGCGTCAAGACAAGACAGACTGTTTACTGCGTTAATAAAAATAGTTTGTCAAATGCAAGCTGATAAGTTAAAATAGCTGACAGTTTGTTTGTGATGGAGCTTGGTTTTAAGATGACCGGAGATAATAAGAATAATTTTAATAATAAGCCAGACGGGCATTATAATCCGGTTTATAAAGCACAGCCTGATGAAATAACGCGTAAAGAAACGCCTGCAGCTTCTAACAAAGATGGTGCATCTTTTGCGTGGAGTGCGGTGGCAAATCGAAAAGCTGAGGTTAATTCAGCGACGCTTGGGCTGGATAATTTTATGTCGAACCGCATTGAGTTTGGCGGTCGAAATCTTGAAAATGCCAAGTTTGCCAAAGAAAATTTTGAAAATGCCAATTTCTCGGTTGCCAATCTTAAAGGCGTGGATTTTTCCGGCGCTAATTTGAAAGGGGCTGATTTGTCCGGCGCAGACTTGAGCGGGGCAAATTTATCCGGTGCGGATTTAAGCGGGGCTGTCCTTTCCAATGCGGTTTTGAAAAATACTAATTTTACCGAGGCGAATCTGACAGGGGTGGTGCTTACCGATGCGGATTTCGATAATGCTATTCTGCTTGATATTACGATTGATGCCATTGCTTTGGAAGATTTGCAGGAGCTGATAGAATATCTGGCTAAGTATGCGCCGCATAAGCTTAATCTGGCAAAATTGAATCTGACGATGCTCAATCTGGCAAAGATTGATTTGAAAAACCTGAATTTGCGCGGGGTTGATTTTACAGGGTGCGATTTTACCGGCGTGAATATTATGGAGCTGGACTTGAGCGAATGTATCATTACGCCGCAGCAGATTGCCCAAGCTCTCGGAAAAGTGCCAAATGCCGAGGAGCTGCGCCGGATTATGGCGCCTAAAGCCAAACCTAAGGGGCAAAAATCCCACGGCATTGATATCAGCGGCTTGTTTTTGGATGACGGGCGCGAGGCCGGAGTTTGGGATGTGCGTCATGATGAGGGAATTTCCGTTCAAAAACTGGTGGATGTGGTGAAGGCGGGACACAAGGTTTACCGCCGGGTTGTCAAGCGCCCTGCCGGCAATGCCAAGCCTGAAGTTTTGCAGAATGTAGAAAACAAGCAAGAGGCTCAGGCATCGGCAGAAGATTTGAAAAAGGTGTTGGAGGATAATAAACGGGCATTGATTGAAAAGCACAAACAGGAAGAACTGGAAGCCCGCCGCCAAAAGAAAATGGAGCTGGAGCAGGCACTTGCCCGCGAGAATGGGGTTGAAAAAACTCAGGAAGAACCGCAGAAACCTAAAATTAAGCCGCAGGTGGCTGAAAGAATTAATGCGTTTCGCGACCGCTCAAGGGATTAGGGTTAAGAATGAAAGAAAAACTTTACATCGAAGCGGAAAACAGTTGGAAGAAAAGTTTGATTTTGATGCTGGTTATAGCCTGTTTGGTTATAATCGGCTTCTTTTTATCGGGCATGATATTTTTAAGCATTGCGCATTTTATGTTTTATGGTTTGACAGAGCAAACCGTCGCAGAGATAGAGATTTTCTGGATAGAATGTTTGCGGAATCCGCTGCGTTTGTGGCCGGCATATGAAGATTGGTTTTATGTTTTTTACTTGGCTGCTTCGTATAAAAAGCTGGTTTTGGCCAGTTTTATTCCGTTGTTCGGGCCGTTGTTGTTTGCAGGGGCAACCATGTTGGCTTATGTTAAAAGCCCGTGTTCTTTCAAATTATGGTATCGCTTGAAAAATCATTATGCCAAGCAGGAAGATGTAGAGAAAATGGGGGTGCTGAAAGGGATCTATTATGCCTTGGGCAAATATCAGAACCGTTTTCTTAAATTGCAAAAGCCATGGTCGGTGTTTGTCTGGGGCGGCGAAGGTTTGGGCAAGAGCAGTTGCGTGTCGCTGCCGTCAGTATTGGATATGGACAACATTTGTTTGGCAATTGCAGACAGTACCGGCGGTTTGGCAAAGTATTCCAGCGCTTACCGTTCCCGGTTAGGCGAGGTGTTTTATTTTAACTGGGCGCTGACTGATTGTCCTGAAAAAGGCGAATTCTGGCCGCGGTGGAATCCGCTGTCGCTTAAAGATATGCCTGCTGCTGGCGAGGCTCGCGCGGCCTATGTTAAATTATTGGCAAAGTGTTTGTATCCTGCCGATAAAGATGATTTTTGGGAGAGAAACAGTCGCTTGGCGTTAGAAGGTTTGCTATTGTTTTTTATATCCAAGGCCGAACAGGCAATGGCTAATGATTATTTTTTGAGCGGGCTATTGGAGAAAGGCAGAATTGCTGCGGAAGACAGGACGCTGTTGGAGAGCTATTATCTGGCGATGGATTATGAAGAAGCTTCCCAAGCTTTAAAAGCCCTGCGCAGCGGCAAGCTGGCGGTGAAGAATTATCTGCCGGTGGGCAGTTGGGAGAACGTTCCGGAATTATGGCGCGGCAAAGAGTTGTGCCTGCCGATGTTTGCCGATTGTCTGATGTTGCGCTATTTTGCAATTATGCAGGAAGATGAAACAAAGGCATCGATTGGCGGATTTAAGGTTATGCTTGGCGAATTTATCAAAGAAGCGCAAGTGTTCGGATATGACAAACGGGCAGTGCAGATTATGCAGCAGCTTTATCATATGACCCGCAAGCAACGCCGGATTATTTTTACAATGTTGATGGCGCCGTTAATGGTTTTTCGTAAGGAAAATATTCGGCAGCGAACGTCACTCAGTGATTTTTCGCTTAAGCAGCTGCGTGGTATAAAAAAAGACGGAGAATGGCAGGTCACAACCCTTTATACGATGGCCGATGCCGTCAGGGCCTCTGGTGTGATGAGCCGGTTTTTGCTGGATATGATCATCGGGGTGAATTTGCAGCAATATCCTGAGGCTGGGCCTTTTCCGCTGGGGATTGTTCTGGATGATTTTGAGCGGCTGTCGAAATTGTCTTTGCTGACTGCCGGTTTGGCTCAGGGACATGATGCGAGAATGAGTTTTATGATGCTGACTGACGGGATGCAGGCGCTGCAAAATAAGTATGGCCGGGAGGAATTGGAAGATATTATCGGCAGTACGTCGGTTAAATTGTTGATGGCTGAAAATCCGCGCCGGATGAGCGAACATTTTAATAAACTGGCAGTATATGGGACGAGGACAGTACAAATTCCGGCAGAGGATACGGGGGCGTTTTATAAAGTCAAAAAAGGTTTGGCCGATGCCAATTATTATCGGCGGATTGCCCGGGATATTTTGACCCATCCCAAAAGTGTGAAATTTGATAATGCACATTATTTGTTGCTGGTTGCAGGGTATTACCATCTTCCGGTGAACATTCAGGCTAATAACTTTTTGAGAGATGACAAATTGAAAAGCCGCGCCGCTTGCGGGGCTAATTATTTGTTGGACAGCGCTTTGGTGGCAGAACGCAATATTCAGGATGTTGATACGCCTGATTTAATTGCCGTGTTGCGTGAAGGCGGTATCAATATTGAAAAAGAAGAGGAAGTCGATATTTATCTGGAAGACAGATATGACGAAGTTGCCGAAAGCCTGGCAGAAAATCCGGATGCTGAAATTTTAACAAAAGCAGATGTTCCCGAAGAGAAAGAAGAAAAGCTCAGGGTTAAAAGCGATGACTGGTGGCTGGCGGAAGATGCTTTTGCCGTTAAGCCGTCAGGGAATGCCAATCCTTTTGCAAAGACAGATAAATAAGCTGGAAATTAGCCGGATTTCTGATATGATATGGATAAATCTAAACGAATCGGTGAATTATGGAAGAAACCCTGTTTTCTAATAATATCAAACGGCCTTTGGCTGATCGTCTGCGCCCGCAAACCCTGAAAGAGGTTGTGGGGCAGGAGCATATTGTCGGAGAAACTTCTCCACTGGGACGTATGGTGAAAAGCGGTAAAATTACCTCGTTTATTTTATGGGGGCCTCCGGGGTGTGGCAAAACAACGATTGCCCGTTTGATTGCCGAGAATACCAACTTATATTTTGAGCAGATTTCAGCTGTTTTTTCCGGGGTGGCCGATTTGAAACGCGTGTTTCAATATGCGCAGGAACGCCGCGCAACCCAAGGCAAAGGCACATTATTGTTTGTGGATGAAATTCACAGGTTTAACAAATCGCAGCAAGACAGTTTTTTGCCTTATGTCGAAGACGGTACGGTTATTTTAGTCGGAGCGACGACAGAGAATCCGTCTTTTGAACTGAATGCCGCGTTGTTGTCCAGATGTCAGGTGTTTGTTCTGAACCGCCTGAATGAAGATAATTTTGAAGAGCTGCTGACCCGTGCGGAGAAAGAAACCGGACGCAAGCTTCCCATAGATGATGAGGCGCGGCAGGTTTTGAAATCTACGGCAGATGGTGACGGACGGTATATCCTTAATTTGGCAGAGAGCGTGTTTGCTTATGCTCAAGAAGGCGAAATTTTTGATAAAGACAGCATTCTGAAAGTTATCCGTTCGCGTGCGCCGATTTATGATAAAGGGCGTGACGGGCATTATAATCTGATTTCTGCAGTGCATAAATCTCTGCGCGGCTCGGATGTCGATGCAGCGCTTTATTGGGCTGCCCGGATGCTGGAAGCCGGAGAAGATCCGAAATATCTGCTGCGGCGGCTGACCCGGTTTGCGGTTGAAGATGTTTCTTTGGCAGAACCCAATGCCGTGACGCAGGCAATCGCCTGCTGGGAAACTTACGAGCGACTGGGATCTCCCGAGGGTGATTTGGCCATTATGCAACTGGTGGCTTATCTGGCGACAGCGCCGAAATCCGTCGGCGTTTACAAAGCGATGTATAAAGCCCGTGAGCTGGCGCGCAAAACAGGTTCTCTCATGCCGCCCAAAAATATTCTCAACGCGCCGACCAAATTGATGAAACAACTGGGTTACAGCGATGGTTATGAGTATGACCCCGATTGTGAAGACGGTTTTTCCGGGGCAAACTATTTCCCCGACGGTATGAGCCGCGTTAAGATTTACCACCCCGTTGACCGCGGTTTTGAGCGGGAGATTAAGAGGAGGGTGGAGTATTTTGATAAACTCCGAAAGGAGAAATAAAGCCACAAGGCGGAAAACTAATACAGATTTTGCG
>PXZU01000159.1_pt1 | contig 11033 bp, 7 predicted proteins | sample 2941351 | NCBI WGS metagenome assembly PXZU01 (sample SAMN08721892, study PRJNA434045) | Viral metagenome, whole genome shotgun sequencing project. | isolation source: viral particles isolated from 30 fecal samples collected over 86 days | host: Mus musculus | place: Germany: Kiel | collected 2017-06 | reverse complement strand
CACATCTTTTACAATTAAATCATTTCTATTTAAAATAGTCTGTAGTAAAAACTGTGAGCAGGCCTTGTCTTCGAAGACTACGCTCATGAAATCGTCATCCATGAGGCGAAGCTTCTTGATTCTCTGCAAGTCCTTTTCGTGTTCAAAGTCTGATTTGCTGTTGTAATTTGTTTTAGGCATCTTGTTGCTCCTAATTTTCCATCCAAATACTGAGAGTAGAAGAGGTAGTACCTCGTTAGTTTATATAATTATACCATTATAATTATATGGATGCAATTGCAAAATGAAAGCCACCTTTGTCTACTTTGCGGCTTCATTTTACGTATGGTTTCGTATAGAGTTTTTGTGGTAAGTGAGAGTAGTGGTAGCATTTATGGGGGAGTGATATACTCACAAAGTCCCTGTATATCTTTGCACATACCGCTTCCTGTTTCATATGTAATTTCTATAGAGTTAGCTTTTGATGTATCTAACACAACAACTTTTGTTGCATCGCGTTGATAATTTATCTCATCTATGCGATTGCGATTATCATCATATTTGATAACATGATATGCGACCAATACAATGTGAGGTGCGCTTGAATAGCTTTCGAAGAGATGTAACATACCGTCATATGTGGCGTTGTCATATTCTACTTTAATACGCATTGGCTTCCCGGTGTTATCCATCAAGTCATCCCAAAGGTATAAGTTACCAGTTTCCATTATATGAAGCTTATCTAATAGGGGGATTCTGCAGTTACCTGTAGCCAAAAGCCCTAAAAGGTAAGCTATAACGACTGAAAACAAAGCAATTCCAGCCATATCAACCTCATAGGAAATGCTAAAGGGTATCATACGTGCTATATGCAGTATAATATATCCAACTACCAGTGATTCCACTAGTATATGTTCAACATCGGATGAATTTTGCTTTAGTGCTACAAAGTGAAAAGTTTTACAAAATAAATATCCCATAACAATATAGGTGATTATCTCAGGTAAATATTTAATTAATGATTCGATTGAGCAGTCCCTCCTTCATTAGTATTTTCTCCGGATGGCTTAGGGGCAGGATGCCCAGGTCTTCTGGAGAAAATATGATTTGTTTTCGTTTGTTGGTGTTTTTCTCTGGTAGCCAAGTTGCAAATTTCGGACGAACGGGGAAGTTTACCAGGGCTGTCTATGTAAGTACTGGAAGATGCGAGAGTTTCAATTTTAATTTGCTTTAGTGAAGTGCATGGATTTTGTATTTATTGAAGCCAATTGTAGTATTATGTAATCGAAAAAAGCAGGAGAGTAAGTCCTGCCTTTTCATAATCGTAATGGAGTCGGTTTTAACAATTCTGGTATAGGTTTCTACGCCAGACGAAAAATAATCTGGATAGTCTTTTTACATAGATTCTAAAAATTTCATTTATTCATAAAAATCTTTGATATAAATATAAAGTATATATGGCTTGATATCGTTGTTAGAATTTATGAGTAAAGAATTATTAGTTGTGAGATTGTTTTTTTGTGAAATATTGGGCATTGACATTTGTGCTAGAGTATGATAGAATTAAATTTGAGCAACATAAATTCAGGCGGAGAAGTCATCCATGCCAAGAGCCTCTCCGCCAAGACGTTTGATTTTTAGATATATTGTTAAACACTCATAGTACATCAAGATAACACCCACTATCTTGTTCACGTGCTGCACCAATATTTGAGTGATATTGTACATAATATACCCAAAAATCAAAAAACGCTATACACTTACTATACCATGAAGTCTAATGGGTGTCAAGAGCTTTTTTTGCTTTTTTTGCTTTTTTTGCTTTTTTTGCTTTTTTTGCTTTCAATATGCTGAAGTTTAGTCGAAAGAATAAATTGTAACATCTGTATAGAAGAACTTGATTTAAATTATTAATTTTTGTGGAGTGTATATGACGCAAAAGTAGAAAATATATATGCATTATATATATGCATGAATTTTAAATGATTATATTGACAAAAGATGGACATGATGCTATATTAAATTAGTGTAAGGACTTCTTAGATACAGATAGATACCTACACATAGATGCCACTATGATTTATGTATTTGTCTGAAGAGGTAGCGTGTAGTCATTATTATGAATGACTAACATGTGAATGAAAGAAAGGAGGGGATATAAATATGTTTACTTTCATGGTTACACCCGATAAACAAACAAAACATGGAATAATAAACGCTATGAATGGAAGGAGTGGCTAGGATGTTTGATTTATCCGAAATTACAAATATATCGGGAGGGATGAAAGCAGTTCTTGAGATGACGACATATGTTTTGATATTTATGTATATGTTGGGCATTATGATAATTATGCGACTAAAGGGGAAAAAAGCTTTCAACCCTTTTAATGAGATAATGCTGATTGGCAGTGCGGGCGCTACTATGAAGTTGCTTACTCATTTAAATGATACAGTAATGCTTCCGTTTGCATTGTCGTTCTTAATTATGAAATTGATATATGAGTTCTATTCAGAGTAAGCTATAAAATTCATCCCGGCTTGAAGCCGGGATGAATTTTATACAATAATATAAAATATAAAACAAATAGATTCTTACTGATTTGTTATTTTTTTGTTGATTCTTTTTTTGTATCTGCACGTATCAATTTTATCATTCGAATAAATAGGATACAAATCACAGGAAACATACCTATATTCACAAGAGCAACTAAAAAGTCAATCATACGCATAAAAATACCCCCTTGGCAATGAACAGAAATCAAATGACTATTTGCGCTTGCTAGTCATTTGTAGCAACTTTATTCCCATCGCTATCTCAGCGATAATACACAATAACGTAAACGTTATAGATATAATATTTCCCATACGCCACACCTCCATTATTCTGATATTGTAATTTATAGTTTGTTTTATCACCCCCTAATATTATATTTTGTCCTAGATTATACAAATATGCAGATATAATCCGTAGTACATACTATCATACAAATGAAATTATAAGATAGTATGTACTAGCAGATAAAGCAAACTAGACCAATACGCTATAAAGCATACTGGCCTAATTCACCTTGGTGCGTATGGGTGAGGTGTTGCTTCCGATGCACAATTCTTGCCCCACAAAATAGCGTCCATAATATACCTCACATATTTAAATTATCATACTAGAATTATATAAATAATAATGTCCTATGTCAAGTGTTTTCCGATATTTTTCTTAAAAATATTCACAACATAATGAACGGTTATTTCTATAATTCTGATATATTATAATATCATTTAAAACGATTATAACAAAGAGCATAAGTAGCTATACAGTACTTATGCTCTTTGGGTCGCGTAGATAACATATCTAACTTGCGTCTATAGGAATAACTTCGTCAGGAACAGCTTCATTAAGAATAGGTTCTGCAGGGGAGGTTTCACCAGGAGCGGTTCCACCAGGGGGAGGTTGTATAGAAGCAGCTCCACCAGAAGGCGTAGGATGACTATGATGCGTCAAGCATTCTTTGTATTTATGCCCATAAAGGGCTGTGTCATACTTTTGCAGATTATTTATTATTTCAACCATACTTTTTTCTTCTTTTATGTTGAACAGATATTTTGCAATAATTTTTGGTATTATAATAAATGAAGTAGTGAGCGATACAAGCGGAGGGATAAAAGTCGCTATTAAATCCAAAACAGCTTGATTATCCGATGGCTTGTCGGTTTTAATTATATTCAAAACACTATAAAAAGAATCGTTAAATATAAAAACCATTTTCAACCATATGTATATTGCAACTATAAAAAATGTAAATTTAAAAAGGACTTTCAAATATATGTTTATTCTTGTAGTATTTTCATATATTTTTAGCAAGTTCGTATATACCGCATTGTGCTTGGGAAGTTCGCAGTAAGCATCTTCCGGTTGCGTCAGAGCGTCATCTCTAATTGGAATTTCGCTAACACCACTCGTTCCAGCCAATGACCTAAGCATAACAGCCCACCTCGTACATTCTTTTCAAAACAGATTTTCTGGGAGCTTTAAATCTATCTGAAAGATAATCCAGAATGAATATAGGGTTGTTACTCTCAGCTCTTGCCTTATTATATTCTTTTAAGAAGGCATCCTTTGGCATAAGTAAGCTGGCTGCAAAGGCATTTGCACGCTTTTCTGCTTCTGCACTATGACTATTTTTCTTATATGTATTATAGTACACTTCAGACGTATGGTTGTAATCAAACAGATAATGCGCCAATTCATGGGCAATAACAAATCTTTGTTGGTACGGATGTACTTTTCTGTTTGTAAAAATAATGCGGTCTGTCTTAAACTTTTTTATGTACTTTTTATTGATACCAATACAACCGGATAAAAACCACAGCAAATCTTGCTGGAATGTATCAAATCCCATCGCTTTTGCGATAGACACTACTGGTGTAATACAAGAACTTTTATCATCAGTGGTGTCTGGCATGGCAGATAGGATTTCTGATGCCAGACTCTCCATATCAGAAGCATAATAAATCTTATTGTTGTATTGGCGTTCTTGTTTGATTTTATCAGTAATACTTTGTATACTTTTTCTCATTTCCCTTTTTCCTTTTTTCAGACTGTACGAATGAAAGTCGATTATATCCATGTTTACGCACCCATTCCTTTATAGTGATTGTTATTTAAGAGCGTGTATATTAATGATGTCATCCGTGCGTTATCATTTAATCATTTCATCAGATAGTCATTCTATAATTTTTATAAAATAGATTTTATTTACTACTTATTGCTTTTGCAATAGATTCTTTTTCTGCATCCGCGCGTATCTATTTTTATCGCTCGAATAGGCAGAATACAAATTACCGGAAACATACATATATTCATAAGCCCAACCGCCAGTTCGGCTATACGCATAAAGACATCCCCTTGTCAATAAAAGAACATCGCGTTATTTGTGTTTGCTGGTCATATGCAGTAGCTTCACTCCAATCGCTATCTCAACAATAACGCACATTAACGTAAATGCTATAGATATAATATTTTCCATATGCTACACCTCCATTAATTTGGACTTCCTGAATTGAACGTTAACAATAGAGTCCAGCTTATCACCTCCAACATTTTTGTTTTTAGATTACAACGTATCTTAGTACATATTGCCAAAACAATAGAATTGCAAGACAATATGTAAATGTGTAAAACAAAAATAGACCTATACGCTATCAGGCCTATCGGTCTATTTTTTAACATGTAAATGTGAGGTGTTGCTTGAGATGTCCTTATTCCTGTTTGGCAAAATAGCGTTCATATGTATACCTCACATATCTAAGTATTGAATATATCTAGATTATATTATAGGTGTTTATATTTGTCAATACGTTACTGCTTTTGCTTATTAGAATTTATTCATCAGATAGCATTGTAAAAATTCTGTAGCTAAGATATAATAAGGAAAATCAAAAGGAGAAAACATCATGCAGCAATCCAAATTATTTGACTTGAATATAGAACAAGTGCTTGAACACTGGGAGGCCGAACATGCTGTTCGAGAAGTAATCGCAAATGCTTTGGATGAACAGATATTGACCAAATCCAAAGAAATTGAAATATTTAAAGCTGGAAATACGTGGCATGTTAGAGATTATGGGAGAGGGTTACAATACTCACATTTTACACAAAATGAGAGCAAAGAAAAAATAGAATCTCCATTTTTAATAGGAAAATTCGGCGTAGGGTTAAAGGATGCACTGGCCGTTTTTTATAGAAAGGGCATACATATAGAAATAGAATCCCAATATGCACATATAACATTAAAAATGTCAAATAAGGCGGGATTTGATATACAGACATTACATGCATTATTTAATGCACCTAAGAACCCCAGTATGATAGGAACCGAGTTTATTATCAATGGAATCAGTGATAATGCTATGAATAAAGCAAAAGCAATGTTCCTTTGTTTTAATCAAAATACTAAATTGCTTGAGAGTACAAAATACGGACAAGTGTATAGCTGCAATAATGCAGACCCTATAATTTATATTAATGGGGTTAAAGTTGCAGTCGAAGAAAACTTTTTATTTAGCTATAATATAACCAATATAAATGCACAAATCAAAAGAGCACTGAACCGTGAAAGGACGAATGTCGGGCGTACAGCATATTCAGAAACAGTCAAGAATATTTTGCGTCAGTGCAAATCTGATAGTGTGCTATTAGCGTTAACTGATGATTTAAAAAACACTATGTCTGGAACCAATAAAGATGAATCTGGATGGGTGGATGTTGCGACATATGCCGCTAAAACTTTAAATGAAAATGGCAATGTTGTTTTTATGACACCAAGTCAGAGAGCAGAGTTAACTAATCAAGAAGTAGAAATATTAAAAGAAAGCGGGAAAACACTTACAATGGTCACAGACAATGTATACTCAAAAATCGGAGGAGATGTCAATACATTTGACACTGTATACAAAGAGTATAGTAATGCATTTAGTTACGAGTTTGTAAGCTACGAATCGTTAACCCAAGCGGAAAAAGAGGTTTTTGACTTAAAAGAAGATATTATTAAGTTCTTAAAAAAACACGATTATAAGCATGATGCACAGATTAAGATTTCAGAAACGATAAAAATGGATATATATGGTTTAGGAACGTTTGGAGTATATGAACATGAGACAAACACTATAGTTATCAAAAGGAGCATTTTGAAATCAGAATTAACTTTCCTTAGTGTGCTAATTCATGAATTTGCACACTCGCAGCACAATTACTTAGATAATTCGCGAAGTTTTGAGAATGAATTGACGGTTATGCTTGGGTACGCTGTTCTTGATAGCATAAGCAATATGACTAATAATTCAACTAAATCAACATTTAGTTTTTGGAAGAAAATAAGACGCTCATAAGTCATAATTTATATCAGTGAATAATATCAACAAATCGAAGTCGACTGAGAAGTGCAACATGCTCGCAGCGCTTAGACTAGGATACTACCTGGCCTATAGTATCTTCTCTAAGGACACTATAGATTTTCATGTTCCCGTCAACCAGAACGGGTTTGAAATCAATAGTGCATTCTATGAAAAGTAGGATTCTTCGTCAAAAACAAAGGGGGGGGGGAGGTAGAAGGGGAAGAGCCATAGCTTAGATGCTATGGCTCAATTTTTATTTCAGAATTCAGTCGACTTTGATTCGGTTGATATAGTGGCCAATATATTTAGGAGAGTGCGGCGCACTCAGCTTAACAAAGATACTGGTGTTATAATTCGGTTTATTTTTAAGTGGTTGTCTTCAGACTCCACGTGTGTCTGCTTATTTTCAACATTCATCAAATGTGGTTGTCCCATAGTTTTCAGTACTTCAATAACTTCTAGCACAGGATAACTCCGCCGGGATACTAATTCTTTGCATACCAGCCTGTCAAGCCCAGAAGCCAAGTTTATCTCTTTTGGCATTTGCCCATGCGAGAGTATGAATTGCTTCACAATGTTCCAGCCTTCGTAAAATATTTCCATAAAAGATTTATCATAAGGAATTGGGCATATAATGAGATTTTTAGTTTCATGTTTTTGAATTTTATCGCTTTTCCCTTGTTTGCAGGGGACTATCCCTAATCTTAATCCTTTTGCTGATTCGAGTTGTGCGGGATTGATTTTCACGGTAGTTCCGACCCAATTATCCATTGTGGTATTTCCGACAAATAGATCAGCTTTCCACAAGCCATTAATACTGCTGGGAAGTTTTGCTCTGTCTTGCGGCCTTTTGAATGCAGAAACCACACCATCAATATGCTTTTTGAGTTTTATCGGCTTTCCTCTATCACCAGTTAATAACTGTGAATTATCAGTTAAATGCTCCTTTACACTATCTATAAACTGTAACATGCCTGATTTTTCAGCACCAAACAATATCGAAGACGGAGTAGTACCTGAAATCCTGCAATATTTTGATAAAGCGGTATCAATTCTATTCAAAACATCGGGGTTGCTGTTTACAATTGCATCATGCACAGCATATTCAAAACATATTCCACAATCACCGTCGCCGGGTTCGTAAAGCCTGGTAAATACTTCTAAAGATATTTTTTCATATCCGCCTACAGACTCAACGATATCTTGTTTCAAGGATAGAGCCAGCCCTGTCAAAATGGGATGGATAACCGAGAATAGTGCTTCATATTCAGAATTTACTTCGGTAGCCTGTGTACATTTAATCTTTTCTATCATTTTCAACATCTTCGTGCGCACCTCCTTTTATCACAGGCTGGGCGTTCTTGTGTTTTGTCTTTTCGTTCATACTAAGTGTCTTTATTATTTTGTTCTGTATGAATTCTTCAGATAATGGTTCATCATACCGCCATTCTATTAATGTAATGCCTTGATTTATACACTTTTGCTTTTTTTGTGCATCTCTTTGTTGTACTCGTTTAAATCCTTCTTCACCGCCGAAATAAGAAATAGGTTTATAATGTTGTTCTCCTTGATATTCGACCGCTAGTTTTTTGCTTGGGATATAAATATCCAGAGACTGAAGACCTAGCCATTTGGGATGATATTGGAACATTGTGTCAGGATATAGTTTTTTTATAGTTAAATATGCTTTTTGCTGTGATACCCATTTGGAAGAAGCATTCCCTTGCTCCATAATAGTAGCATAAATTTTATTACGTCTGGCACGAATTTCGTTGATATAATCTCTTGTAAGTTGCATAGCCTTATTTCTTATAAACCAATGACCTAATCGCTTCATATGGTCTTCAATAGTTCCGTTTGTATTTTCACCGTCCCCTCCTGTCCATAAAAAGTCGTCACAATATTGTCGCAATTTGTGGTATAAATTGTAATTATATAAAAATTGTTTTAGCTCATTTCTTTCCATACACTCCCCGTTATAATACATATATGCAAGAAGAACGATGTGTTTTTTTGCGGTTATAGGTAACACAGTGGAATATTGCAAAGAGTTGATTTGTCTCATTTCTCCATAGTTCTTAGCTATAAACATATCTATATCGCCGTTTTTTCCATTGGGATAGGTAAAGGTGTATTTTATATCCGTAGGGGCGTCGTTATTCAGAATTATCCATTCTTCTCCATCTTCAATTTGACGAATAATCTGTTTTATTGAATTTACTATTTTTTTATGTTGCCGTTTATTTAATTTTTGCCTGTATTTTTTCTCAATGATTTGACAATAATCAGTAATTGATTTTTCCCATTCGAGTAACTTTTCTCTAATAATATTATCGTCTATTTTTTTAAATAGTGGAAACAATTCTGTTTTAAATGATTTAATAGTTCCCTTTTCTGTCCATGTTTTACAAATAAAAATTAGGGTGTCGCCTACTTGAGTTAATAATTGAAGGTTTTTTGGCCTACATTCGATAATATCGTTCAGAATGAGCTTTGCTACTTTAAAATTAGTTTTTTGGATGCTGTAATACAAAAGGTCACATATTCCGTTAAAGTAATCATACGTTGGTACATTCTTGATAATTTTATGACAAAAACTATTATTTTGTTCAATATATTGCACTAAAGCAATTTTAAACTCATTTGTCATCAGATGTAATTGGTTCACTACTGCAACTGTTAATACCCCTCTTCCATGAGAATCACCATATATTTCATATTCCGCATATGGCATAAAGTGTTCAATACACCAATTCCATACTGAGAGTGATAACGGTATATCTTTTTCAGCAATTTTTTGTATTATCTCGAATAACGACATTTTAGGGGGTTCATCTTTTTCTGGAAATTCTACTGGTAATAGAAAATAGTCTTTTATTGCCTGCACATACAAAAAACCGTTATCGATATCGCAATAATTGGCTGCAATAATATTTGGATTATTTAATATAAAATGACACCGTTCCTTGTCTCTATCAGACGCAAAAGCGTTTTCAAGTAATAGGGCAGCCTTGTATTTTCGCTTAGTATCATAGTTAGATTCTTTGATAGATGTTTTAGGAAAGTCCCACTCTATAGATAATTTAAAAGAAATGGGGAAATTAAAAAGAATATTTTCGCTTGGAGAGCTGTTTGTTTCATGGTAGTTTTCTGAATTATCCCCACATATATTTTCTTTTGTTTTGTAATTATTGTCTACGTTCTTTAAATAAGCGTCCTCATTCAATATATCTTTTTCCACATATTTATCCGATAGTTCATATGTAATCCCTTGTTTAGCGGAAGATGACTTCTTATTTTTGTCGGAACTAAAGAGGCTAAAAAATAATTTCTTAAAAATCCCCATCCATCACAACTCCTTCAATTTAAGATGTATTGACTGCAATATATCATAATAAGATTTAATAATCAACGATTCTGGTATTTTACAACATTATTTTATCATATAATATTAAATAAGTTGTGCTGTCGGTGGATTTTGAGCGGTTTAGCATTGTCTGGTAAATATGCCTATTAAAAATCATCAAAACAAATGTTCAGACTATGATTAACCATCAAAATTTGGTATAATTTATTTATAATTACAAAAAGAGATAAGCCGTATTATCTAAAGAACTTATAGATTTTATTAATGCTCAAAACTGCTTGGAGTCAATTCGTAGCATATCAGAAAGTATTGCCTTGCTCGTCGAAAGCTTAACTGACTTCAAAAAGGAATTATCCCAGAATTTGCCCAAAATGCAAAGTTTCCATGATACAAATAAAACACGTGTTAAGGATAGCATGATAATTTCTGCTTATAAGTGCCCTAAGTATCATAGACATTTTATTCATAAAATAGTTTGAATGGCATCAATGCAAATAAATCTAATGCAGAATCAAGATAAAGTAAGTACATAAAACATATTCAAGGAGGTAATGATGAACAGAGCGAAGTATAAAATAATACTACCCATTTTAACATTATGTTTTATTTTAGCTGGCACACTGTGTATACCTAACCGGGCGTCGGCTAAAATAAAGCTCAGCAAAAAGTCAGTCACTGTCACTAAGGGTAAGACAATTACACTTAAACTGAAAGGCACGAAGAAAAAACCCAAATGGTCTACAAGCAATAAGAAAATCGCTACGGTCAGTAAGAAAGGCAAGGTCGTAGGGAAAAA
>PXZU01000155.1_pt1 | contig 11153 bp, 6 predicted proteins | sample 2941351 | NCBI WGS metagenome assembly PXZU01 (sample SAMN08721892, study PRJNA434045) | Viral metagenome, whole genome shotgun sequencing project. | isolation source: viral particles isolated from 30 fecal samples collected over 86 days | host: Mus musculus | place: Germany: Kiel | collected 2017-06 | reverse complement strand
AAAGAAATATACCAAAGTGCCAAAAGCATACGCGAACTTTATAAAAACAAGAAAATAACGGCAATATTCCAACCGCATCTCTATACAAGGACACGCGACTTCTATAAAGACTTTGCCGACAGCCTCAGCCTGCTGGACAGAGTGGTGCTTTGCGACATCTACCCCGCCCGCGAAGAACCCATTCCGGGAGTTTCGTCACAACTGATACTCGACAATCTGAAGCCGGGAGTGGAGAAAAGACTGGTCAAGAAAGAAGATATCCTTGACTTTGTAGCCACCGACAACTTTGAAGTGCTGTTGGTATTGGGTGCCGGCGACCTTGACAATTACGTTCCACAAATAGCAGAAATACTCTTAAACAAATACAAGTAAATGCGCATCAACGTAAAGAAATCAATAATAATAACACTTGATATAATCCTTGCCGTTTATATCATACTTGCCATGACATCGTTCAACAACCCGGACGAGACGGCAAGGGTATGCACAAAAGTATCGATAAACATAGAGGATGACAGCGCAAACGGATTTCTTAGCGTAAACGAAATAAAGAAGATTTTGCAACGCCGACATCTGTATCCGCTCAACAAGATGATGTCCGATGTCAATCCCCGGGAAATAGAAGAACTTCTCAAATCGAGTCCGTTTGTAAACGAAGTGCAGTGCTACAAGACCCAAGACAACAACGTCCATATCAGCGTTACACAGCGACTTCCTATCATACGGATAAAGAACATACGGGGAGAGGACTACTATCTTGATGACAAAGGCGGCATAATGCCTAACTCCAAATATACCTCCGACCTGATAATTGCAACCGGATATATAAATAAGAATTACGCAAAAAGCACCCTTTCGTATCTTGCCAAAGCACTTATGGCGAGCGACTTGTGGAAGAACCAGATTGTACAGATAAATGTTCTGCCCGATCTCGGAATAGAGCTTGTTCCGCGAGTAGGAGAACATGTAGTGTTCATGGGCTATCTGCCACAACACGGCAACAGATCAAAAAGAGAACAGGAAATCACGGATTTCGTAAACAAGAAGATGAAACGGCTTGAAAAGTTCTATAAGTACGGACTGTCACAAGCCGGCTGGAACAAGTATCCGTATATCAACATAGAGTTCGACAATCAGATAATATGCAAGAAAAGAGAACAGTAAACAGAATAAATATATAATTGTATGGCAGCAAAAGAATTTATAGTAGCAATCGAGCTTGGTTCATCCAAGATGACCGGAATAGCAGGAAAGAAGAACGTAGACGGAAGTATTTCCGTACTTGCCGTAGTAAAAGAAGACTCATCATCATTCATACGAAAAGGTATAATATTCAATATAGACAAGACAGTACAGTGCATATCAAACATTGTAAAGAAACTGTCGAACAATCTCAAGACCGAAATATCACAGGTATATGTAGGCGTTGGTGGTCAGTCGATACGCAGTATCAAAAATGTAATAATAAAAGATCTACCCGAGAACACCATTGTCACACAGGACATGGTGAACGAACTGATGGACACCAACCGCAATATGATATATCAGGATCAGGAAATTCTGGATGCCGCCACACAAGAATATAAAGTCGGAAACCAGTTACAGTCAGACCCGGTGGGTATACAGTGCTCACGCCTTGAAGGCAATTTCCTCAACATCCTGTGGCGTAAATCGTTCTACCACAACCTCAACAACTGCTTCGACCATGCCAATGTGGCAATTGCCGAGATGTATCTTGCACCGCTCGCCATGGCAGACAATGTCCTGACCGACGCCGAGAAACGTTCCGGTTGCGTACTTGTAGACCTCGGAGCCGATACCACCACCGTATCCGTTTATTACAAAAACATACTTCGCCACCTTGCCGTAATACCGCTCGGAGGCAGCAATATCACCAAGGATATCGCTTCGCTTCAGATGGAGGAAAGTGCAGCCGAGAATATGAAGATAAAATACGGATGCGCTTATACGGACAACAACGATATCGACAATACGCTTATGTTGCCGATAGACACCGACCGCAGCATCGAAAGCCGCAAGTTCATAGAGATTGTCGAAGGACGGTTGCTCGAGATAATAGAGAACGTCTGGTCACAGGTTCCGGGCGAATACGCAGACAGACTGTTAGGTGGCATCATCCTTACCGGCGGCGGCTCGAACATGAAGAATATCGAAACCGCATTCCGCAACCACACTCACATAGACAAAATACGCATCGCCAAATTTGTGACACACACCATAACATCAAACAATCCCGAAATAACAGCACACAACGGAATGATGAACACCATTCTCGGACTGCTTGCCAAGGGAGACATGAACTGTGCCGGACAGGAGGTAACTCAAAACGGCGACCTTTTCAACGCTGAACAGAAACAGGGCACCACACCAAAGACAGGCGACCTGCACCAGAACCCCCGACGTCCCGACGAGCTCGGAAGCGGTATCGTTCTCACTGCGGCAGAAAAGGCGGCGGCAGAAGAGAAGAGACGTAAGGAGGCAGAAGAGGCTGCACGCATAGAAGAAGAAAGACTCAAGAAAGAGGAGGAAGAGAAAAAGAAAAAGAGCATGGGAAATGTCGGCAAGAAAGTGAAGAACTTCATATTCGGACTCCTCAAAGAACCGGAAGACGAATAACAGCAACCCCATACACGGCATATTAAACGACAACAATATAAAGAATACAGATATGGACAACAACTATAAGAAAAACGACATACTCGATTTCGGCGAACCCGAAAAGGAAAACAGCATAATAAAAGTCATCGGTGTGGGTGGCGGAGGCGGCAATGCCGTTAACCACATGTACCGCGAAGGCATACACGACGTATCGTTCGTGCTCTGCAACACCGACAACCAGGCACTCAACGACTCTCCCGTTCCCGTACACCTGCAGCTCGGCAAAGAAGGACTCGGAGCCGGAAACAAGCCAGCCAAAGCACGTCAGGCGGCGGAAGAGAGCCTCGACGACATAAAGAACATGCTGTCCGACGGCACCCGCATGACATTCATCACTGCCGGCATGGGCGGCGGCACCGGCACGGGAGCAGCTCCGGTGATAGCCCGTATATCAAAAGAAATGGGCATACTTACCGTCGGCATCGTGACAATACCTTTCCGTTTCGAGGGTGACCGCAAGATAGACCAGGCTCTCGACGGCGTTGAGGAAATGTCAAAACATGTCGATGCACTGCTTGTCATCAACAACGAAAGGCTCCGCGAGATTTATCCCGAGCTGACGGTTCTCGATGCTTTCGGCAAGGCAGACGACACTTTGAGCGTGGCTGCAAAGAGCATTGCAGAGATAATAACCGTTCACGGACTCATCAACCTTGACTTCAACGACGTGAAAACCGTGCTCAAAGACGGTGGTGTAGCCATAATGAGTACAGGATACGGAGAAGGCGAAGGACGCGTAAAGAAGGCTATCGACGACGCTCTCAACTCACCGCTGCTCAACGACAACGATGTCTTCAACTCCAAAAAGATACTACTCAGCATCTCTTTCTGCGGACAGAAAGACGGCAAAGACTCGCTCATGATGGAGGAAATGAACGACGTAAACGACTTCATGGCAAAGTTCGGCGGCGACTTCGAGATAAAATGGGGACTTGCCACCGACCCCGAACTGGGCAAGAAAGTGAAAGTGACAATCCTTGCAACAGGCTTCGGTATAACCAATGTGGACGGTATGGACAACCATATAAAGCGTCATACACAGGAAGAAGCAAACCGCATTGCGGAGGCACAGGAAAAGGAGGCACAGCGCATAGAACGCCGCAGCCACTACTATGACAAGGGCGACCACAACAAGAAATACAAGCGCCGCCCGCACATATTCATATTCCGTCAGGAAGACCTTGACAACGATGACGTCATCTCGGCAGTCGAATCCACTCCCACATACAACCGCACACGCCAGATACTCGACGAAATACGCAATCAGGCAACAGGCGAAACAAAGAAAGAAGAGGAAGAGAACAACGTGCAAGGAGTAATAAGTTTTCTTTAATACAAGGTTATAGACACTGCATATATCGGTGTTCCTACGTTGAAACAAGCAACGGGGACGAAACAAAAATATATACAATAAGAATTAAAAACAACAGTCATGGCACTATTCGATCAGATAAGCAACGACATCAAAGAAGCAATGAAAGCGCGCGACAAGGTACGACTTGAAACACTGCGCAACATCAAGAAAGTATTCATCGAGGCAAAGACAGCTCCCGGAGCGGACGATACACTTGAGGACGCCGACGCGTTGAAGATACTCTCCAAACTCGCAAAACAGGGTAAGGACGCAGCTGCAACCTTCGTGACACAAAACCGTCAGGACCTTGCAGACAACGAATTGGAACAGGTGAAGGTAATAGAGGAATATCTTCCCAAACAGATGAGCGAGGAAGAAATAGAACAGGCTGTAAAGGAAATAATCGCCGCCACCGGAGCTACAAGCATGAAAGACATGGGTAAAGTGATGGGAACGGCAAGCAAACAGCTTGCCGGCAAGGCAGACGGCAAAATCATATCAGGCATCGTAAAGAAACTGCTTGCCTGATTAAAGACATCAACATAAAAAGCAACGCCCCGCAAACAAATGCTGTTTACGGGGCGTTTTGATTTAGCAGGAGGGTGTGTCAAAATGAGTCATATCCCTACACACACAATAAATATTAAATTTTGACACACCCTCATCGCTTTGCATAAATTACCTTACACACAGTTTGTAAGGCTTCTTTCCTACCGTAAGGACATAAAGTCCCGGCTTCACATTGTCTATAACGGCAACACCGCCTGCAACACGGGCAGAACTTGCTACCTTTCCGTCCGACGTATACAGAACCACCTTCTCGTCAGACGGTGCACTCACGGTAATACGGTTGGCATCAAGACTCACCTTTATATCACTGCCTCCGGCATAAACACCGCCTATACCCGTCGTACCCTGAACATTCATCATCGGTGTATAAAGATACAAACCGGGGAACTGTCCGTTGGTCATCACGCACACAACATTGCTGAAAGGCTTGAGGAATGTCGTAACACCGTCTGTCAGAAGATATTCATCATCTACATAAAGTTCCTCACCTTCCAGTTCTCCGTTCTCATTCATCTGCGGCATATCAAGATACCATTTATAGTCAGTGGCAGTGCCGTCCACGTCTTTCTGACGGCTCAAGTCTATCTTTCCGTCTATTTCCTCAATATTTATCACAGCCTGATTCTTGTAAGTATACAACGAATATTCCGGCTTTCTTCTCGGCAGTGAAGCAAAATCGAGCTTATTGTCATCAAGATACAATATGCGCAACTTAGGCAAATTACCCAAATTTACGGCAGTAAGATGATTTGCCGCCAAGGAAAGATGCTCCAGTTCCGGAACATTATCCACCGTTATATCGGCAAACTCATTACCTGCCAAGTCGAGCATCCACAACAACGGATTGCCAAGTTTCACAGAAGTAAGACTGTTTCTTGCAAGGCTCACCATAGAGAGTGACGGATACTTGCTCAGGTCGAACGTACTGAATTTGTTACCTGTAAGCGACAATGACGAAAGCTTACTGTACTTTGACAGGTCGATACTCTCCAAGGAGTTTCCTTCGAGATACAGTTCCCGCAGCTCCGCACTTTCGGGCAATGTCACGTTCTCCAGCCCTGCATCAGTTACCGAGAACAAGGTCAGATCCTTCATCTTCGAGGCATCCATTGAAGACATTGTCACACCGCCCACACTGAACACCTTTATCTTCTCAGCCTCATCATAAGTATATACCTTCACTACGGCATCCTTTGTTGTTTTGGCAGAGAACAGCGTATACGTGTCCTTAAGCATGTATTGCGACAGGTCGTCACCGCCTGTCCAGTCTATATACAGAGCCGTCGAGTTGTCTGTCGCAGCAAGAGACAGCGCTGCGTTCTGTCCTCCCACAGGAGTAACAAACGTTGCAAGCAGGTTTGTCGGCATGCCAGCCGCAAGCACAGGAGTAGTCTTCAGTGCGTTTTCTCCGCTCATATCGGGGAAAGCGGCATTTGTCATCTCACAGTGTATCGTGCCCATTTCAAGATTCTTGAATGTGGTCTTTCCGTTCACGATATCATAGTCGGTACCGGCTGTCATCACATTGCCCTGCATATCCTTCCATACAAAAGCCGTGGTATGTCCGTCCACTGTCACCGCCTGCTCCGAAAGGTTTATGCCGGGAGCCTTTGTCGGAATGGATATCACATGCTGCGGGGCATACACATAATTTTCCAAAGACATGGAACCGGGTTGCGGAAGCGTTGCAAATGTAAAACAGTTGCCGTTAACGGCAAGACGCTTTATATTATTCTCTTCCTCCGGGAATATTATAGATGCAAGCCTGTTGAAAGAAAGATCAGCATCTGTAAGCTTGCTGCAATATGCCAGGTTCAGAGTCGTCAGGTCATTGTGCGATATATTTATCTTTTCAAGGTTTACAGCCTCGTTCAACAAAAGTTCACTGAAACGGTTATGGCTTATATCAAGACTACGCATCGAAGAGTTTTCCTCTATCTCGAATGCATCAAGATTATTACGGCTCATGTTTATATCTGTAAGCAATGACTTGTTATACAATGCCGTCACACCTTTCAAAGACAGCTTGGACAGGTTGTTGCCTGAAAGATCAAGCATACGTAGATAACGGTTCTGTCCCAAATCAATTTCATACAGTCCGCCGTCTGCCAACCGCAGATATTGCAGGAGCGGAACCTCCTTTAAATCAATACCGTAAAGCGGCATTTCCGAGTTTATCGCCGTAACATACGTTCCCTCCGGCACCCAGACACTCATCGAACCGGAACCGGACTTCGCACCTGTTACATTGTCTTGAGCCGGAATACCGCTTGTCGTGGCATAGAAAGTCTTCCTGTCGCCATCGCCGAAGTCTACATAAAACTCTTTTCTGTCCGTTTCCGTGGCACCGGCTATACCTATGCCGAATGACACTTGTCCGCCATTCTGTATGCCTGCATTTATTGTAACGGTACGGTCGGGTTTGCCATAGTCCTCGGCTTTCTTCACCTTGAACCTTTTGGTAGAGAGACTGTATGCCGGAAAAGCCGAATTGCTGAACACCACATACAGACTGTCCGCAGTATATTCCTTAAGAAGCGTCAGCTTTCCGTCGGCGTATGTATAATACGACTCGTCGAGCGGTGTAGAGTTGTTAGGATTGGTTTTCACATAATGATACAGCTTTGCGTATGTCTGCGTCCCCTCCCGGAGCACACGACTGCTCAGGTCTATCACGGCGCCCACAGGATACGACTTGTCCACGAGAAACTCATTCTGCTCATAATAATATTCGTTCCATGTGCCGGGATCGAGCGGCAGGGTCGAGAAGTCCATGTCATTGTATGCCAGGTCCACGCTATAAAGACCGGTATTCTTTGAAAGGTCTATGGACGACAGTTTGTTATAACGTGCCGATAGCGTGAAAAGCTCGGGACAGTTAGTCAGATCAAGATTAGTAAGGTTATTGCCTGCACAAAAAAGATGCAGAAGCTTTGTGTTATGGGTAAGATCTATTGACGACAATTTCACATCGGTGTTCACCGTACCGGACTGGTGTGAACAATAAAACTCCCTCAGTTCGGTATTCTTTGAAAGATCTATGGAAGTAATACGGGTATCCGAAATGTTAAGTATCTGCAATTTGGCGTTTTTAGACACATCGAGCGAGCTTATCGCCGTAACGTCTACAGACATGCGGACAAGGTCCGGGCATTTTGTCGGATCCAGATGTGCCATGTTCTTACAGTTCCATGCAGAGAAAGTCACAAGTGAAGGGTAATTTGCAATGTCGAAATCTGCCGACACGTCACCAATAATGTTCATGTCAAGTATCATCAGTCCCGGTTTGTTCTTACCCACATCAAGAGGCTTTACATTGAACGGATTGTCCGATATGTTCAACGAAGCCAGTTTGGTGAACGGCGACAGGTCTATCTGCTCCAGTTCGTTGTGTTCAAGTGCCAGTATATCGAGATTTGTCAGCGAGCCGAACTCAATCTCACGTATGTAACATCCCGAAGCGTCAAAATAGTCTATCAGCGAAGCATCTCCGTATACTTTCACTATGCCTTCCTTCGAGACCTTGCAAGTAACGGTGGTACCTTTTATCGATTGTGTCTCGCTGTCGAATACGGCAGGTTCAACCTGACATTCCACCGAACCGAAGCCGCAGTCCACGTCAATATACGTATTTTCAGTCGTTCCAATCACAAACGAGAAAGCATTTTGCTCCCCGTAAGTATCATAAATGCTTGTACGGAATATTATTACAGGCTTCTCGTCCGTAGTCTGTGCAAAGACGGACAAGTGCAGACCGGCAAGCATCAAAGTGCAGGCAATGAGCCTGAACACATGTTGAATTACTTTTTTCATTTGTCTTTTATCTTTAATTTTAGAGAATGTTAAAAAGGAGATAGAAGGAGACAGGAGAAGTCATGTGGCTTAAGCCACGAAGATAAAGGACAATAGTTCAAACTCTACAACAAAGCATATGTCCTCTATCTCCCTTTTATCTCCCTCTATCTTCTCTTTATCTCCTTTCGGGACATCCTCATTTTTATCTTATCGTTATCTTCTTCGAGTACATTCCGTTAACATTGATGATATATACTCCGGGCGCCACATTGCCGGTGGCAAACGTCATCTCGTCGCCATTTGCGGTCTGTTTTGCCACAATGCGACCCGAAATGTCGCACATCACAACGTCCAGTCTTTCGGCACCGCCGAGGAACACCTCGAACATGCCGCTGCCCTTGGCACTTATCATCAGACGCGATTCTGCCGCATACGGGTTGTTTATATATGTAGCTTCCTTGCGCCTTATCACCTCTTTCAGTCCGGCGTATGCGTCAAACTTGCCGGCACCCCACTGCACGGGATCGCCTGTGTTCTCCACGTCGGCATCTCTTAAGGAGGTTTTAGATATAATGTCCTTTATATCCGTCATGGTCAACATAGGGTCTGCCTCAAGCCAGAGAGCCAGCGAACCGGCTACAAACGGCGTGGACATTGATGTTCCTATCATCTGCTGCCAGTAGTTGGAGCGACCGCCTGCATCGACTTTAGCCTGCAACTGACCATTACCGACACCGTTCTCGGCGTTCTCTACATAATAAGTGTTCGACGATGATACTATCGTTGCGCCCGGAGCACATACGTGCGGCAAGTTGCGCCCGTCTATAAGTGTACCGAAAGAAGTGAAACTGCTCATCTTGCCGGATGGGAAACTGCCCTGATAACTGTATAGTCCTCCGTCGAGCGAGGCATAGTCGTCACGTGTATTGTACGACCCTACAACGAGCACGTTCTTTGCACATGCCATGTCGCTGATTGAACCGTTAAGGCTGCCGTTGTCCCAGTCGGCATATCCGTAATTGTCAAATGCGGTGAACGCTCCGTCACAGAAACAGTCGATGCGCTGTCCCTCCTTGCCTTTCACGAGGAAACCGAGGATATAGTTTCCGTCGGCATTCTCATCGCTGTCAACCGTATAATAGTCTATCATGGCATAATAGCGCCCGTTGTTCTCGTCCGTCATCGAGCCTATACCCACATATCCGTCAAACGCCTTGGCAAACTGTGACGACACTTCGTCCGTGGAACCCTGCTGATAGTCGGCAGAACTTACATAATATTTCGGCTCGCCGTTGGTATTGGTGCTCACCGGCATGCGGAACGACACCCTGCCTCTCGACTTGTTGAATATCACCGCCTGCACTTCAAACTCCGTTGCATCGTTGCTGTAGATTACAATCTGACCGTAACGCAAGTCTGTGTAAACATACGGACGGATAAACGTCTTTATCTCCTGACGGTCTGTAGAGAACGTTCCGTTCAATGCTATTGGGATATCGCCCTCGTTACCTGCCGACACGCAGATGATTGCATTGTTCATCGACGCCTCTGCATCGAGATACTGGTGTATCATGTCCTTGCCGTCATGAGCGCCTACGTTACTGCCCAAAGAGAGATTCACCACAGCAGGCTCGCCTTTCTTCTGGGCATAGTCGAGAATATCGTTCACGCCATAGGCTATGAATGCGTCCATAAGGGTTCCGCACGACACTGCAATGTCCGAATCGTATGCCACGCCATAATACGGATTTGCAGTTTCGCTTATTGTCACAGTATTTTCATTTCTCTGCGCCGCCGTCACGTTTCCGCGATAGCCGCCCGCCATTATTCCGAGGGTGTGCGCTCCGTGAAACGTCGAGTTGTCGTCGGTGGTGAAACCCAATACGGTTTTCTCGTCATAACGCGATTCAAGCATCTCGGTCTGTGCATTGTTAAGACGCAGATGCCCGAGATAGCCCACACGGGTTGTACCGTCGGCACGCATAAAGTTTATGTGATTGGGGTCCACACCTCCGTCTACCACACCCGTAACAACACCCTTGCCGGTATACGCCTGTGTAAGGTCATTGCCCGTATGAATGGCGTCGACGCCCGAAACGGTACGTGCTATGTCCATCTTGGGTCGAACGCTTCGTCCGAGCTGCATGGTACGCACATAACCGAGAGACGACAGACGCTCCACGTCGGCAGTGGGCATGGAAACGATGCCGATGTTGCCGCACGTACGCAGGACTGTGGCTCCTTCTTCTTCGAGGCGTGAAAACGACGAAGTGTCGTCAAGCTTTACAAATCCCAGCGACACCGTGGAAGATAGTCCCATACGTGTCTTCATCTCCTTGAACCTGCGTGCATTACTGCTGTCCTTAAAGGCATTGTTCTGCACAAGACGCCCGGCACGCAGCTGTGCACGGCTCACCATGTCGAGGCGTGACTGCGCAAAAGCAACAAATGTGCCCGCAAAAAAGAACAGCGAACACACGAATAGTTTTCTCATAATTATGTTTTTTAATATCCTTGTATTTTATCCAATCAGACAAGAAAGGCGATAAAGTAATTTTTGCCAATGCCTTCACCACCTTTCTTCTATTTATCTTATCATCATTTTACAATGACTTTCCTGCCGTTAACGATATATATTCCTGCCGGAAGACCTGTCATTTCTTCTGCCGTTGCATTCTTCTTGATCATCACGCCCTGGAGTGTATAGACACCGTTGGCTTTCCCTGTGCCTGCTGTAACAGAATTTATTGCAGTC
>PXZU01000154.1_pt1 | contig 11199 bp, 9 predicted proteins | sample 2941351 | NCBI WGS metagenome assembly PXZU01 (sample SAMN08721892, study PRJNA434045) | Viral metagenome, whole genome shotgun sequencing project. | isolation source: viral particles isolated from 30 fecal samples collected over 86 days | host: Mus musculus | place: Germany: Kiel | collected 2017-06 | reverse complement strand
TGGTATGATTATGTTGCTTCTGTTGATGAGGTCCATGGTTTATTTAGGACTAATCTCCGAAACTTCCTTATAAATCGCGTCTTTGCTTCTAAGCCTACTTTATCTGAGGATTTCTTGCTTGTTGACCCTGAACAGGTTAATGATGTATTCTCTGTTACACAAACTACGGATAAGATTCTCGGACAAGTATGGTTTGATGTTCAAGTAAAGGCTCCTATTAGTCGTATCGCAATACCGCGTTTGGATTAACTTCACGGCTTTGCCGTGTCAGTGGGGTACGGGGGGCTCTGCCCCCGTAGCGTCTAGCACCTTGATATCGCCGAAGGCGCAGCGTCGCAGAGCGAAAGCACGTTAGTCAAGCCGAATGTTTAAAAGGTAGCTGCACGTTATTCAAGCTGTCAGGTCCCTCCCCTTATACCCCCTCCGTCCAATTGCGCAGCGTCCAATTGCGTAACAACGTGAAGCGCGTCAGGGATAGAGACCGAGTATGCCCTTTAGGGCATATGTTTGAGGTCGAAAGCCCGCCCGGACGCCCAAAATAAAAATATAAACAACATAAAAAAAAAACTTATGAAAAAACCTGACTTTTTCTCGGAACACCAACGAGTTGTACGAACTCACTATCAGTATCATGAACACCCTGCTGAGCCCAATCTCGCTATTACTCCCGCTCAGGTTGATAACATGGCTCGTCGTGGTATCCCTGTTAGCTCATTCAATTATGGCTTACAATTTGGTGGTCTTTATTCTTCCGATTCTGAGACAATTCCTATCGAGTTTACTCGAGGATTTGATAAAATTGATGCATGGAATCTCCAACAAACTGCTCGTAAAAAAGTAAACAACGCGCGCAAAAAAGATGAACAAATTTATGGTTAAATTAGGTAAAACATTGGGCGAGGCTGCGAAAGCGGCTTCGCCTTGGGTTTCTATAGCCTCAGGCATTGGAAGCCTATTCGGACACAATTCAAATATTGACAAGTCTATAGCTGCTCAGCAGCGTGAAAACGAACTTAATCGTCAATTTAATTTGAAACTTGCGCAAATGCAAAACCAGTGGAATCGTGAACAATGGGATCGAGAAAATGCTTACAACGACCCTAAAGCTGTTATGGCTCGCATGGCAGCTGCCGGACTCAATCCTGACCTCATGTATGGGAATGGTGCAGGTATGCTTACTGCTGCCTCTTCTCCTGATATGACATCCGGTGCACCATCTTCTCCGGTTGACATGTCTCCTCTTGCGAATAAACAGACAGTTGGTGAAATGTATCAATCTATTCAACAAGCTATGCTTAATGATGAAGTTATCAATAAAACTAAACAAGAGACTAGGAAGACTGGTTTCGAAGCTGATTCTGCTTCTATTGATTCTTTCTACAAGGCTGCTCGTGAAGAACAAGGTCTTCAAATTGGAGATACTACGATAACCCTCAATAAAAATCTTGCTTCGCTTAGGCGTACAGAAGCTGATTCTCTTGTAGTTGGTATGAATAAAATTGTTGAGGAAACTAATCTCCTTATGACGCGTAGACATGAAGTCTTGGCTTCTATAGAAAATTTAGATGCTGATACTGCTAATAAAAAACTGGACAATTATCTTCGTTCTAAAGAGTTTGAATTGCTTGTTAAAGAAACCACCGCTAAGATTAACAACCTTAATGCTGGAACTCATTTGACTTATACTCAGGCTCGTGATGTTGTTGCCACCCAATTAGCGCGCATCTCGAATTTAAATGCATCTTCATTTCTATCTAGACAGACCGGTATTCTTAATCACGAAAAAACCGCTACTGAGATTCTTTCTCAGGCTGGGCTTTCTATTTCGAATGAAACTGCCTCTTTTAACCTCAATCAGGCTAAAACATACGATTCAGCTGAACGAGTTTCAAAGATAGCATTCCTATGGTCTTCTGCTATTAATCAAGCTGCTAGCGCTTTCACTGGATTTATAAAAAAATAGGTAGTAGGGGCTATTGCCCCTACTTGTTACGAAGCAATCTTTGATGGACTTCGCCACCTAACTTGATAATGGTAAGGTAACTGACACAATATTGGTTATCAACCGATTCACTCGGTAGTTACGATATAATATATTAAATATGCTCTGCACATCTCTTACAATACTAATCAATCCTTATCTCGTTAAGCATATTAGCGATGTAGATTCTTATCATACTCCCTCTGAGGATATTCGTTTATCTCCTGTATCTAAATATAGGTTTTCGTTTTCATTCCCTTACAAGAAGTTTAGCGCAAAGCGTTTAGGTGTGACATCTGATACTATGAATGATTACTATTTCTATCACTCCTCTACTGGAGAAACTATTCCCTTATATATTACTGTTCCTTGTGGTAGGTGTCCTTGTTGTCTTGAGAGGAAATCCCGTGAATGGCAGTTTCGTGCTCTGTGTGAGAACGCCACCTCATCTACTATTCCTTTATTTGTTACTTTGACGTATAATCCTGAGAATCTTCCCTTTGATGGAGTGAATAAGCGTGATGTTCAATTATTCATGAAGCGTCTTCGTACCAATCTTACTCGAGCAGGATATTCTCCTTCTGAATCTAAGTTCCGTTATTTCGCCTGTGCTGAATACGGACACAACACACATCGACCTCACTATCATCTCATATTCTGGAATTTTCCTGATATGGAAACTCTCCATAAGAAGCTATCCTTTATTGAAAGAGCTTGGGAAATGGGTTTCTGTTATTGCGTTCCTGTAAAGCAAGGTGCTATCTCTTACGTTATGAAATACGTGCGAAAGAAAGGCGATGTTCCATCTGGCAAGAATGATATATTCTTTCTGTCTTCCCGCCGTGGCGGCGGTATTGGATATAAGTATCTTATGGATAAGTTTGATTTCTTTTACAATCATCCAACTAAAGTAGATGTAACTGTTCAAGACCCTTATTCTGGTCAGGTTATGAATTGTATTATACCTAAATTCTTTCGAGACCGCTTGTATCCTTCATTCTGTCGTGCTCTTGATAAATATTCACGTCAGGTTGTTTCTCGTCTTTACACGTACACTGCTCAGGCAAAACATCTTTATGACAGTATTAAAGTTTATGTATCTTCATTTAAACCGTTTAGTCATTTATCTGTAGATTGTCTTCGTAGGTATATCCGTCATGGTTTCTCGTTGTTTCATTTAGAACATTCTGAATTTTCGTTTTTGGACAAACTTCCGTTTGGTTCTAAGTTATCCCAGTATGAATATCTTTGTGAACAAATATATAGCTTATGCACTTATTTGAATCATGTTGAATTGGATTTGAAAAAGATTTCGCTGGACTCAAAAAGACGTCTTCAGTTTGCTACTGCTTGTGATCTTTATTTCCAAAATGTTCAGGAGCCTAAATTAGATGATTACTTATTTAGGATTATTTCACGAAAACGGCTTGCGTATTCAAGAGAAATTTTATAATTTTGTAGTATTATTAATTATTAATTGTTTAATTATAAATTTTATGGAAACTAACACTAAAAAAATGTACGATGGCACCTTTCGCATTTACGATTCTGCGTGCAATTCAGTTATTACTTCGTTTGTCCTTCGCGGTTATCCTACCGCCTCTTCTTTGGAAAAGATTCGCTACAACATGGAAATCTCAAATGGATATGTAACTCTTGAATTAAGAATGTATGAAATTGAAATTCCAGCTTGACCCCTCGACAATCGAGAAAATCAGTGCTGCAATTGCAACATTGATTGCAGCTATCCTTACGGTATTATTTGTCCACTCTTGTACGGTTAATCGTGTCGTAAGGTCTGTAAATAGTAGTATCAATAATGAATTAAAAGTAGACTCCGTTTCTACAGGTATTAACACTCAAATTAAGTAATATGGCAAATGTATTTAAACAGGCCGCTGAGCCTAACAACAAAGTGGAAACTTCTCATTTTGATTTATCATTCCAGAACAATCTTACTATGCAGTTTGGTTATCTCTATCCCTGCTTTGTTAAGAAATTCGCTCCTAAGACATCTGTAAAGATTAAACCGACTTTCGGTCTTAATTTTATGCCCATGATGTTCCCCGTCCAGACTCGTATGCGCGCTCGTATGTCATTCTATAAGGTTCGCTGCCGTTCTCTTTGGAAGGATTACAAAGACTGGTTTGGTAATCTTAAACCAAATCTTGAGAAACCCTATATTGATTTCAATACGCAAGAGAAACTTAATAAAATGGCTTCAACTGGTAGTCTTGGAGATTATCTTGGTTTGCCTACAAGCCTTGCTTCAAATGTATTTTCTGAAGTTGACGCTACTCCTTATACTTATAGACATACGTCTCCCTTAAAAGGTCGAACTATTGGATTTCTTCCATCTGGCTCTGTAAATACTGATAATTCTTCTGAGCCTGATTCTTTTTCGGTTCCTTTTTCTACTGAAGCAGCTGACGAGTTTTATAAGCATTATACTACTTATAAAACCAATTCTTCTACAGGACAACCGTCGCTTGTTATGTTGGTTAATGCAAATTCTTCTTTATCCCCCTTCTATGACAAATTGGTTTGTTCTATTACCGTTGATTTGTCTGCTGCGGACCATTTCCTTAGTGAAGCCGAGAAATCGGGCGCCACTCTCCCTGAATCTTCTTTTAGTATCTTTAGTAGCGAAGACATTGAGAGTATAAAAACTGTTCTCTCCAATGTTTCTATTGGTAAAATGACTAGCCAAACTAATTATTCTGTCCGTCTTCGTCTTCCGAAAGATTATGTTTCTGTTGATATTTCTACAAAGGGCTCTCAAGTTGTAATAACTTGGACAATTAAAACTGTTCTTTCTGATCCTGATGAGAAGTATTTTATAGCACTCCCAAGTCTTATAGGTCATGTTGTTGATGGAAATAATCAATTATCTCTTCGTTTTCTTGGTCGTTCTGATAAATACGCTCGATATGTATCTTTGGGTTATTTACTCCGTGCTACCTATGGAAATCTTCCTACTAACTATGAGCCTTATTTTGATACTTATGTTATGACTGGAGAAGTGACAAGAAACATTTCTTCTTCTCCGTATCCAGCTATTTCAGCTATTTCTTTTGAAGGGAAATACCGGTATGATACTTCGGACTTAGGTTCTATTGACGATCTGACCTTATCTACTTCGCCGTATTATAATTCTGCCTCCTCTCGTCGACTTGAGCAATTAAAAATTGATGCTTCTTTTTTTCGTGCGTATGAGTCTATTTACAATGCGTATTTTCGTGATATTCGGAATAATCCATATATACTAAATGGTCAACCTGAATATAATATATTTATTCCTTCTGACGAAGGTGGAGCTGATAACAATATATATGAACTTCGTCGTAGAAATTGGGAAGCCGACTTCCTTACGACCGCTGTCCCTTCTCCCCAACAAGGACGTGCTCCTCTTGTAGGTATTACAACTTATAATGATAGTACTAATCTTGCCTTTACTGCTGAGGATGGTAAAAAGTACGCTGTTACTTTTGACTATGATAAAGATGCTGGTGAATTAAAGGATGTTGCGTTTAGAGAACTTGGTGATGATGCTATTATTCGTGAAGCTCGTAATATGATGGACCTTGTTTCCTCTGGTATCTCTATTTCCGACCTCCGCAATGTTAATGCGTATACTAAGTTTCTTGAGCTTAATATGCGTAAGGGTTATTTCTATAAGGATCTTGTAGAAGGACATTTTGATACTAAGGTGCGCTATGATGAACTTAATATGCCTGAATTTATAGGTGGTACTGCTAAAGATGTATTCGTAAATCCTGTTTCTCAGACTGTTCAGACTTCCTCGGATGGAAGCTATTTTGGAGCCCTTGGTTCTTACGCTGGTCAGGCTTCTGTATCAGGTCAAGCAGACAATACAATCTCTGCTTACTTTGATGAGGAGACTATTGTCATTGGACTTATTAGTATTGTTCCTGTAGCTAATTATAGCCAGTTGTTACCCAAACACTTTCTACATCGTGAATTGTTAGATAGCTATTTCCCTGAATTTGATAACATTGGTTTCCAGCCTATATTATATAATGAGGTATGTCCTATTCAAGCCTTCAATAGTGACCCTAAATCCCTTTCAGAAACTTTTGGTTATCAGAGGCCGTGGTATGATTATGTTGCTTCTGTTGATGAGGTCCATGGTTTATTTAGGACTAATCTCCGAAACTTCCTTATAAATCGCGTCTTTGCTTCTAAGCCTACTTTATCTGAGGATTTCTTGCTTGTTGACCCTGAACAGGTTAATGATGTATTCTCTGTTACACAAACTACGGATAAGATTCTCGGACAAGTATGGTTTGATGTTCAAGTAAAGGCTCCTATTAGTCGTATCGCAATACCGCGTTTGGATTAACTTCACGGCTTTGCCGTGTCAGTGGGGTACGGGGGGCTCTGCCCCCGTAGCGTCTAGCACCTTGATATCGCCGAAGGCGCAGCGTCGCAGAGCGAAAGCACGTTAGTCAAGCCGAATGTTTAAAAGGTAGCTGCACGTTATTCAAGCTGTCAGGTCCCTCCCCTTATACCCCCTCCGTCCAATTGCGCAGCGTCCAATTGCGTAACAACGTGAAGCGCGTCAGGGATAGAGACCGAGTATGCCCTTTAGGGCATATGTTTGAGGTCGAAAGCCCGCCCGGACGCCCAAAATAAAAATATAAACAACATAAAAAAAAAACTTATGAAAAAACCTGACTTTTTCTCGGAACACCAACGAGTTGTACGAACTCACTATCAGTATCATGAACACCCTGCTGAGCCCAATCTCGCTATTACTCCCGCTCAGGTTGATAACATGGCTCGTCGTGGTATCCCTGTTAGCTCATTCAATTATGGCTTACAATTTGGTGGTCTTTATTCTTCCGATTCTGAGACAATTCCTATCGAGTTTACTCGAGGATTTGATAAAATTGATGCATGGAATCTCCAACAAACTGCTCGTAAAAAAGTAAACAACGCGCGCAAAAAAGATGAACAAATTTATGGTTAAATTAGGTAAAACATTGGGCGAGGCTGCGAAAGCGGCTTCGCCTTGGGTTTCTATAGCCTCAGGCATTGGAAGCCTATTCGGACACAATTCAAATATTGACAAGTCTATAGCTGCTCAGCAGCGTGAAAACGAACTTAATCGTCAATTTAATTTGAAACTTGCGCAAATGCAAAACCAGTGGAATCGTGAACAATGGGATCGAGAAAATGCTTACAACGACCCTAAAGCTGTTATGGCTCGCATGGCAGCTGCCGGACTCAATCCTGACCTCATGTATGGGAATGGTGCAGGTATGCTTACTGCTGCCTCTTCTCCTGATATGACATCCGGTGCACCATCTTCTCCGGTTGACATGTCTCCTCTTGCGAATAAACAGACAGTTGGTGAAATGTATCAATCTATTCAACAAGCTATGCTTAATGATGAAGTTATCAATAAAACTAAACAAGAGACTAGGAAGACTGGTTTCGAAGCTGATTCTGCTTCTATTGATTCTTTCTACAAGGCTGCTCGTGAAGAACAAGGTCTTCAAATTGGAGATACTACGATAACCCTCAATAAAAATCTTGCTTCGCTTAGGCGTACAGAAGCTGATTCTCTTGTAGTTGGTATGAATAAAATTGTTGAGGAAACTAATCTCCTTATGACGCGTAGACATGAAGTCTTGGCTTCTATAGAAAATTTAGATGCTGATACTGCTAATAAAAAACTGGACAATTATCTTCGTTCTAAAGAGTTTGAATTGCTTGTTAAAGAAACCACCGCTAAGATTAACAACCTTAATGCTGGAACTCATTTGACTTATACTCAGGCTCGTGATGTTGTTGCCACCCAATTAGCGCGCATCTCGAATTTAAATGCATCTTCATTTCTATCTAGACAGACCGGTATTCTTAATCACGAAAAAACCGCTACTGAGATTCTTTCTCAGGCTGGGCTTTCTATTTCGAATGAAACTGCCTCTTTTAACCTCAATCAGGCTAAAACATACGATTCAGCTGAACGAGTTTCAAAGATAGCATTCCTATGGTCTTCTGCTATTAATCAAGCTGCTAGCGCTTTCACTGGATTTATAAAAAAATAGGTAGTAGGGGCTATTGCCCCTACTTGTTACGAAGCAATCTTTGATGGACTTCGCCACCTAACTTGATAATGGTAAGGTAACTGACACAATATTGGTTATCAACCGATTCACTCGGTAGTTACGATATAATATATTAAATATGCTCTGCACATCTCTTGTTTTAATAATCAATCCCTATCTCGTTAAACATATAGTTGACGTAGATTCCTATCACACTCCTACTGAAGACATTCGTCTTTCTCCTGTATCTAAGTATAGGTTTTCCTTTTCATTTCCTTATAAGAAGTTTTCTGCTAAACGCTTAGGTGTAACTTCTGAAACTATGAATGATTACTATTTCTATCATTCTGTCACCGGTGAGACTATTCCTCTATATATTACTGTCCCCTGTGGCAAATGTCCATGTTGTCTTGAGAGGAAGTCTCGTGAATGGCAATTTCGTGCTTTGTGTGAGAATGCTACTTCGTCTACTGTTCCCTTGTTTGTTACTTTGACCTATAATCAGGACAATCTTCCCTCTGACGGAGTAAATAAGCGTGATGTTCAATTATTCATGAAGCGTCTCCGGATAAATCTTACTCGAGCTGGCTATTCTCTCCTTGAGTGCAATTTTCGGTATTTTGCTTGCGCTGAATATGGACACAATACACATCGTCCTCATTACCATCTCATATTCTGGAATTTTCCTGATATGAAAACTCTTCATGAGAAGCTAACTTTTATTGAATCTGCTTGGAATTTAGGTTTCTGTTACTGCGTTCCTGTAAAACAAGGTGCTGTTTCTTACGTCATGAAATATGTTCGTAAAAAAGGTGATGTTCCTTCAGGCAAGAATGATATATTCTTTCTATCTTCCCGCCGTGGTGGCGGTATTGGATATAAGTATCTTATGAATAACTTTGATTTCTTCTATAAACACCCCACAAAGATAGATGTAACTGTTCAAGATCCATATTCTGGTCAAACTATGAATTGTATTATACCCAAATTCTTTCGGGACCGTTTGTATCCCTCATTCTGTCGTGTTCTCGATAAGTATTCACGTCAGGTGGTATCTCGTCTCTTCACGTATACTGCTCAGGCTAAGTATCTTTATGATAGCGTTAAGGATTATGTTTCTGCATTTAAACCGTTCTCTCATCTTTCTGTCGACTTGCTTCGCTCTTACGTTCGGCATGGTTTTTCATTGTTCCATTTGGAACATTCAGAGTTTCCGTTTTTAGACAAATTATCTTTTGAATCAAAACTTTCTCAATATGACTATTTTTGCTCTCAGATATATAGTCTTTGCTCTTACCTGAATTTTATTCAACTGGACTTTGAAAAGATTGCTTTAGATGCAAAAAAACGACTTCAATTTGCTTCTGCTTGTGATTTGTATTTTCAAGGCATTTCTGAACCTAAACTGGAAGATTATTTATTTAAGATTATTTCACGGAGAAATCTTTCATATTCTAGAGAAATTCTTTAGTTTTGTAGTGTAAAAAAAAACAGTAACTTCTAAATGTTAGAAAATTATGAAAACTAAGAAATTTATTTGCTTTTATGAGATTCCTGGAGATGTTGGTAAATCTATCTCCTGTAAGGTTTTAGATAGCCATGATTATTCCCTGGCTGTTAGGTATTTTGATGCCTGGTGTTATGAAAGTTGTTATCTTCCTATTGCTGTTATTGATGCAGATTATCGTAGAGAGGTTGCTTATTGTATTAACTTTGATTAATTAATTAAATATATGTATTTATGAAAACTAAGAGTATTTTTGACGGTACCTTTCGTATTTATGATTGTCTTACAAATGAGTTGACAGCATCTTTTGTACTTCGCGGTTATCCAACTGCTTCTTCTTTGGAGAAAATCCGTTATAATATAAGTGTCGACGGTGGATATGTAACTTTAGAATTGCGTATGTATGAAATTGAAGTTCCAGCTTGACCCGTCCACTATAGAGAAAATCAGTGCTGCGGTTGCAGCATTGATTGCAGCTATCCTTACGGCATTGTTTGTCCATGGTTGCACGGTTAATCGTGTCGTACGGTCTATTAATAGCAGTATCAATAATGAATTAAAGGTAGATTCTGTATCTACAGGTATAAACACTCAAATTAGATAAATAAAATGGCAAATGTATTTAAACAGGTTACTGAACCTAACAATAAGGTAGATACCTCCTTATTCGATCAATCATTTCAAAATAATCTTACGATGCAGTTTGGATATTTGTATCCCTGCTTTGTTAAGAAATATGCTCCTAAGACATCTGTTAAGATTAAGCCTACTTTCGGACTTAACTTTATGCCCATGATGTTTCCTGTACAAACGCGTATGCGTGCTCGTATGTCATTCTATAAAGTCCGTTGCCGTTCTCTATGGAAAGATTATAAAGATTGGTTTGGCAATCTCAAACCTAATCTTGAGAAACCGTACATTGATTTCAATTCTGAGGAAAAACTTAAACATATGGCTTCTACTGGTAGTCTTGGAGACTATCTTGGGTTGCCTACTGTCTTTACTCCTGAGTATTCTTCTCGTCAGGAAATTACATTAGGAGATGTTTATCCCGTAGCTAATCAATCTGCTTCCGTTCACCCCTCTAATCTTACTTCTCTTCGACTTAAAGATTTTTATATACATATAAAGCCCTCAGAGGGTACCAAGGTTATTAACCGTTCGTACACATCTAATGCTGAACGTCGTTCTGTCTATCTTTTTACTTCTCCCTCTGCTGATTCTCTTAAGGAAGGTGTTATGAGAATCAAAGCTAATCTTCATTTTGGCTCTCTTATTAAATCGCAAGCCGCGCTCTCTTCTCTTTCTGCCTTGTGGCGGCGTTATGTTAATAATAACAAGCGTGAATTTTTCCCTCTTAGAAACCTCTTTTCCGTTGTTGCCTTTGGTAACTTAACTGCGGATGGTGCTGATGTTGTGTACAAATCTCCTCTTAATATGACTGAATTTAATTATGATGGTGGAGTATTCTCTTTTACTGCCGAAATGCCTTTGGCTTTCTTAGGTAACCCTGATTCGTATACTACATTGGCTCTTATGGTTCCTAATTCTATTTATATTGCTAAAGATGTTAGTTCTGATGATAATATTTATTATGGAGATAATGAAGACTATTCTTCTTTGTTTCCTGACAG
>PXZU01000151.1_pt1 | contig 11245 bp, 14 predicted proteins | sample 2941351 | NCBI WGS metagenome assembly PXZU01 (sample SAMN08721892, study PRJNA434045) | Viral metagenome, whole genome shotgun sequencing project. | isolation source: viral particles isolated from 30 fecal samples collected over 86 days | host: Mus musculus | place: Germany: Kiel | collected 2017-06 | reverse complement strand
GGTTTAAATATAATCATTCTCAAGTATGGGATATGAAAATAAATGCTTTTATGGATTCTGTTAAACGAATATCTAAAATAAAAAATGCAGAACTGCTTTTACAATCTGGATATTCTGGTTTTGGAATCAATTTAAAAGATATAGATCAAAAACAATTAGATTGGCTTGGAGAACTCAAATAGAGTTCTTTTTTTTGCCTAAAAGGAGGAAAATTTTATGAGTTTTAACCCTAATGAACTTGTACTTGAAAAAATTAGGTCTGTTGAAGAGTATGATCCTGCAACATTGGAATTAGTTGGTAGATATACCCAGATTGAGAATCCTAGCTTGAAGACAAGTGCAGAATCTCAGGAAGTAACTGATGCTATGGGAAGTACTGTTGCAACATTCTATAAGGCGCAGAAGGGAAATTTTGATTTCAGCAATTCATTCTTCTCTCTTGACCTTGCCGCATCACAGTATGGTTCTGAAAAAGTTTTGGCTTCTGATGACAAAAAGATTATCATGCCTGTATCTGAAACTATTGCTATCGGTTCTGACCATACAGTAACTTTAAAATATGTTCCTGTTGGTACTACTGGTGCAGAGGTTAAATATGTAAAGGTTATTAACGCAAATAATACCTTTGGTGATACATATGAAGTTTCTGCTACTGCAGGTGATGGTAAATTTACTCTGGATGCAGAGAATAGGAAAATTACACTTCCAGAAGGCGTAACTGGCAAAGTATTTGTTAATTATGAAAGAGAAACTACCAAAGCTGCTCAGGTTACAAAGAGAACTGATAATACACCTAAAGTTAAGACACTACTTATTCATGCGATCTTCCATGAAATTTGCAATACCAATGTGGTGTATGCAGGTATTATTAGATGTCCAAGAGCACAAATCGATCCTTCCAGTACGGAAATTAATCTTAGTCCAGATGGTAAACATGCAGCTTCTTATATCTTACAGCGTGATTATTGTGATGATGAGGGTGTACTTTTTGACATCATCGTTAGTGAAGATTAAGAAATTTATAGGCAGTTTGAAATAACTGCCTATTACATGAGGTGAATTATGTCAGACAATAATATTAATGCCTACTGTGCTATTTGCAACGAGGGCTACCATATATGTAATTCTTGTCACAACCAAAAAGTTTTTAAGCCTTGGAGAACAGTGACAGATACAATTGAGCATTATAAGATTTATTTAGCAATACATAGGTATACGGTAACTAAAAACAAAGAACTAGCAAGAGAAGAATTACAGAAATGTGATTTAACAGGATTAGAAAGTTTTAATCCAGAGATAAAATCTGTTATAAAAGAAATTATGGCAGGAAACGAAGGAACTGTAGAACCAGTTAAAGTAAAAACTTCTTATAAAAAGAGAAAAGAATATACAGAAGTAAAAAATGAAGGAATCAATAATGATAATGAATAGAGAGTTTAAATAGGGTATACAAAACGACTATTCTTATCGTTGTGTGTACCCTATTTTTTACGAAAAGGAAATAATAAAAATATGAAAGAATATAGTGATTTATTTCAATCTTATTATGAATCAGAAGATGTAAGGTATATTCCAAACATGGCTCAAAATTATAAATACTTAAATTCAGATAAATCAAATGGACAACTTGTAGATGTTATTTGTGGAAATGATAATAAGATTGTTTTTGTATGGAAAAAATCTAAACAAATGGATGAATTATATCGGTTATGGTGTGAAAGAAAATTATAATTTAAGGTGAGAACATGAAAAATATTTACCTCGACCACGCAGCAACTACCCCTTTAACAAATTCAGTAAAAGAATATTTAATATCTATATTAGATGATTTTGGTAATCCGAGTTCTTTGTATAGTCTTTCTGAGAAACCCAGACAAATTATATTAGAAGCGAGAAAATCTGTGGCAAAATTTATAAATGCAGATTCAAAAGATATTTACTTTACGAGTGGTGGATCAGCCAGTAATACTTTAGCCATTAAGGGATATTATCGGCAGAATGATTGTACAATCTTCTACTCTCCTATTGCTCACAAGTCAATTCTGAAATGTGTAGAGTCATATCATAATAGTATTCCGTTAAAAGTGAATAAAGATGGCTTGATTGATATACACGATTTAGAAGAATATTTAGATGTTTGTATCAATATACCATTAGTTGTAATAGATCGTGCAAACAGTGAAATAGGAACCATTCAAGATATTGAACAGATTATCAAGATTACGCATTTATATAATGGTATTGTTTATTTGGATTGTACTGGCAGTATACCAACCATGCCGATTGACGTTAAAGGACTGGATATAGATATTCTGGGGTTTAGCGGACATAAGATTCATGCGCTAAAAGGTTGTGGAGTTTTATATAAGAAGAAAAACATAGAGCTTGAACCTTTAATTTATGGGAGTCAGGAAAAGGGGTTGTGTGCAGGGACAGAGAACGTGTTAGGGATTGCTAGTTTAGGAATGGCTGTTAAAGAATATGACTACTCTTCTATCTCATCAACCAACAGAGACTATGTGTATGATTATATAGTAAAAAATATTCCAGATAGTTATTTGGTTGGTGCATCAATAGAATCAAGAAATAGACTACCTCACAACCTGTATATGTGCTTTAAAGGCATTGAAGGTGAGTCCCTTATGATTATGCTAGATATGAATGGAATTCAAGTATCGACAGGATCTGCGTGTAATTCAAACAGTATTACTCCATCTACCACCCTATCTGCTATTGGTATGGATGAGCATGATATCCATTCGTGTATACGGCTTACATTCAGCGGAACAGAAACCCAGGAAAAATTAAATTATGTATGCAAAACATTAAAACAGTGTGTTGAAAGTCTAAGAAACTTTAACACTCAATAGAACAACAATTTCAAGTGGTGATTTTAAATGAAATTGAAACGAAAAACAAAAACGCATGAACAAAAAATGCGTGAATTAGCAGCAAAATATCAAGTTGCTAAACAAAAACGAAATGAGCGCCGGCTAAAATATGAAATCATCAAAATGTCTCTGCCATTTCGATTAACACTAAAATTTAATAAACTTATTGTATTACTATCTATTGTCGCAATTATCTCCTATACGATTGCGGCTATTTTATTGCAGAAATATACAATGACAGAATTAAGTCCTACTTTGACTACTTGTGTGTATGGGTTCTTTGGCACGGAGCTACTGGGCTTAGCTGGAATTAAAATTTTTGATACTAAGTATCAACAAATTGAAAGTAATGTAACAGAAAATATTATTGACGATCCTGAAGCGGTCGGCTAGGAGGAATTATTATGAGTATTTTAGATGGTGTTAAAAACTTCTTAGAATTAGTAAACGAAAACTGGACTACTATTATTGTAATCATTGGACTTGCAATTGCAATTACTAAAAAGGCGACTACATATTTCAATAAATCTGATGAAGAGAAAATTGCTATCGCAAAGAAACAGATTCAGGAAACTATGCTGAAATTAATCAGTGATGCAGAGCAGGATTATGACGAATGGAAGCAGGCTGGCTCAATTAAGCGAGCACAGGTTATTGATGAATTATTTGCAAATTATCCTATTTTATCAAAAGTAACCGATCAGGAAAGTCTGATTAAGTGGATTGATAATACTATTGATGAAGCGTTAGTAACTCTTAGAGATATTGTAGAAGAAAATAAGAAACAGGAAGTGATGTGATAACATGGGTTTATCAATCAGTAATAATGGACTTACTCTAATTAAGAAGTTTGAAGGATGCCAGCTTACAGCATATAAAGCAGTAAGTACAGAAAAATATTGGACTATTGGTTATGGACATTATGGTTCAGATGTAAAGCAAGGACAAATAATAACTCAGGCGCAAGCTGATGCATTTCTAAAATCTGACTGTGCGAGTGCAGAAAAAGCTGTAAATAGTTATACTAAATACAATTGGAACCAGAACCAGTTTGATGCACTTGTCAGCTTTACATTCAACTGCGGTAGTGGAAATCTGAAAACATTATTAAATAGTGGACAACGTACTATTTCCGAAATTAGTGCCAAAATCACGGCATATAACAAGGCTGGGGGAAAAGTATTACAGGGACTTGTAAATAGACGCAATGCCGAAAAGGAATTATTTGACAAACCAATATCATCTGTTGCTGTAACACCTACTCCGGCTCCTATCTCTAATATTACAAAAACTATTAAACCAATCAGCTATCTTCAGATTGATCCAAAATGGAAGAATCACAATTACTCTGCAAAAGGTGAAAAGAAAACTATTGGTAGTGCTGGATGTGGAGTGACTGCCGCTGCTATGGTGATTGCTACCCTAAAAGATAAGAATGTTACGCCAGTAACTACTGCTGGATGGTCTATGGCACATGGTTATAAGGCTTTAAATCAAGGAACATATTATACATATTTTGTGCCACAGTTTAATCAATATGATATTACTTGCAAAAGATTAAACCAGTCAAATCTATATGGCAAGTCATCTTCTTCTGCTCACACGGAAGCATTAAATGCCTTAAGAAAAGGTAATTGGGTGATTGCTTGCATGGGGAAAGGAAACTGGACTAGTTCTGGGCATTTTATTCTTTTGTACAAATATGAAAATGGGTATGTATATATCAATGATCCAGCGTCAACAAAAGCAAATCGAATTAAAAATACATGGGATTTGTTTGCAAAACAGGTTAAATATTTATGGACTGTTGAAGTTCCTGACAATTTTAAACCTGCATCCATTCCTACAACTAATGTAACATCCTTTGGCTATACTGGAAAAGTTGTTAATTGTACAAAATTGAATATGCGTAATACACCAAATGTTGAAAGCAATAATGTTGTTTGTATTCTACTAGTTAATGATACTGTACAAATTATTGGTCGTGCCGCTAACGGATGGTATCAGGTAAAAACAAAAGATAATCTTGTTGGATATGTATCTAATAAGTACATTACGATTTTATAAGGAAAGGCAATTATATGAATGGAACCAATAAAAGAATTACTTAATATTAACTTTTCATATGTTCTTCTATCTGTATTTGTTATTCTTATTGGAATTAAGGCTGTTGTTTCTATTTTTGAGTGGGTGGTTGATAAACTTGGATTAGAGACCAAATATATGCGGCAAAAACGAGAAGAACATGAGTTATTAATACAGACATCTCAAAATCTTACTTCTCTTCAAATGAAGCACATAAAAGACATGGAAAAATCAGACGCTCATGACGCAGAAATGAAAGATAATATACAAAGACTTACTGATATGTTTGTTGACAAACAAATTAATGATTATAGATGGGAAATCATTAATCTTGCTGATAAGATATCAAGTGGGAAAACTGCCAGTAAAGAATGTCTTCGTCATGCTATTTCTACATATGAAAAATATGAGAAAATAATTACTGATCATGGATTAGTAAATGGAGAAGTAGAAATTTCGATTGAGGTTATTAGGGATAGTTACCAGCAAAAATTAAAAGAAGGATTTTAGAGTTGAAAGGGCGATTTCAATGTGAAGTCGCTCTTTTATTATGTCCTTGATTATAAGGACATTTTTTGAATGAAGGACATAGTAAAGGAGCGATAAACATAAAACTTGTCTTAGATAACGATGTTGTAGAAAGATATAATCAATACTATTTTTCTCATCATCCAAGAGCAAAGAAAAAACAGATTGAACATGCCTATCATCCATCTATAAATATTTGGTCAATCAAGCCACGTATACAGATGAATGCTTTGAAACAATCATGGAAAAATTTCATAGTCTGGTGGATTAATGATTTAGGGTACGAAAATATGCAATTAGATAATGTAGAAATTATTTATGATATTTATCATCCTACGAAACGCAGAACAGACCCAGATAATTATACACCTAAGTTCATTCATGATGGTTTTGTAGAGTCAGGATTTCTTGTTGATGATGATAGAGAACACTTACATAGCCTAACGATTCGATGTCATGTAGATAAAGATCATCCAAGAACCGAAATTGAGGTGATTGTACATTAATGTACTCTCACGAAATAGATCAAACATTAAGATCAAACAATTACAATATTGATTCAGATACATACCTACATATATGCAATTCAAGTCCACAAATAACACATGTAAAATATGATCCATATGATGAGAATTTCCAAATATGAACAAATGATAATTGGTATTGGGTTTTAAAAGTAAACTTACAAGGAGAATAAAAATTATGATTAGTAATTATTTCAGAATGAAGAAAAGTGAATGGAAAATCAAGGCAATGCTTTACGGTACTGTTGCTACTCTTATTGATAATCAGAAAGAGGTCTTAGAACTATTACATAAAATGTATATTGCTTTGAAGGATATTCCTGCAGAGGATTTACAGAAAGAACTTGTAGCTAAACTCGCAGAAATTATTCATAATGAAAATAAGGACAAAACTGAATAAAATGTCTCTTTCATAGGGATAAAGAAATAGCACCGTATTTCTACGATGCTATTCTCTCGTCATTTCCCTAACCTCCTGAAATGATCTTAAATGTTTGCAATTAGCCAAATTGCAGATCTAAGATAAGGATTAAGTTGTGACATTCATAACCTGCTCTATAGCTTATTATATCATTGACATTTCTGATGTCAAGCAGATATTTTCACCGTTTATTCTTGCTGTATCTCAGAAACATATGCAGACATAGGATTTGTGTTTATGATTTTGTGTAGTAGAAGGTGGCTAATCTCCTACCGTTTCATCTAATTCACATGAATAAACGGATACTCATATCTTTGGTACTTATGTTACATTATTTCTTCTTGTTGTCTCTGTAAATCGTGTATAGTAACCCTAAAGCCGCTATACACACAGAGATGATTGAGCAAGTTACCTCTATCACAGCAATTCCTTTCTCTACCTATGCTGCCACAGATATGAGTATTATAACATAGATGAAATATTTGGTATACAAAAATTATTATTACTACTCTCTCACTAACATGTGAGGAGTATTTTTTGTGTAAAGGATAAAATATGACACAAGTTATAAAAAATCTAGGTCAATTTGCGAAAGCATTAGAACCCAAAATCATTGCAATTCTTGAAGCGGTTGCCGAAGATACAAAACGAGAAATAGATGATTATTTACAGGCTTATTACGATGAGTATGATCCTCTTCTCGGAGGATTGTTAGGAAGATTCTTTTATCAAAGAACTTATCAATTAAGAGATTGTTGCAAAATAGGAAAACCCCAAATTATTAATGGAAAAATCAGCATAGAAGTTTATTTAGACATCGACTCATTACATTATGATACAAAAGGTGCTGATGCTTTTAAGACCGTTGTTGCTGCCAATAGCGGTCTCCACGGTGGCTGGGATGTTGCAAATTTACAAAGTGGTCAAGTATCATGGGAATCAATTAGTGGAAATACTGGTGAAAGTTTTGGTTCAGGCACTCAGATATGGGAAGAACCAATACGAGAACTTATTGATAATGGAAAACTTGTAACAATATTTAAAAAACATGCAAAAGTACGGGGATTAAATTTGAAATAACTTTTAATACATTCTGCTCTCCTTCTCAAAGGGGAGTATTTTTATGCGCATTTTTAGAGAAGGAGGAAACTTAAAATTGGACAATAACGATTTTATACTTAAAATAGTTGCAGAATTAGAGCAAAAAGGTATAAAAACTGGTTTTGATAAATTGAAAAAGGAACTTGAAAAAGATCCTGCAAAAATTGATGTTATTTTAGATACTTCTGGTACTGTTGGTAAAACAAAAGGCAGTATTAAAAAACTTGCCGCTGAGTTACACAATGAATTATCTGTTGAAATCAGTAAACTTCAAAAGCAAGGACAAGATATAAACTTTGATTTGTCTGTTGGTGATGTAGAAGAAGTAATCCAGAATGTTATTAATCACACAAAGAAACTTGGAGAAAGTTTTGATGTTGCGTCAGACAAAGCACAAAAATTCTTAGCAAAATTTAATAAGAAGTCTGGCGGTGTACTTATTAATTCAGACGAATTTAAGGCTGTACAAGAAGCAATCAATGGACTAGGAAATACCCATACTATTGAAGATTTAAATAAAGCAATGAACACGCTAGAAGTTACATATGATAATATGTCTTCTAAACTTCGTAATTCTGGAAAATCTCTTAATCCATTTATCAATGCCAAAAATGAAATGTCCACGATGGATAAAACCATTGAGGGGATTTCTTTAGAATTTGATAAGTTATCATCAAAGCCAGATAATGTCGCAAATGCCATAAAAGAATTATCTGTTCAGCAGGATATGGTTAATAGTTTTACTATTGGCACAATGGAGTGGGCTGATGCTTATGGACATTTACAGCAGATGATTGTAAATGTAACCAAGGATATTAGTAATCTTCAAAAAGCACAATCTTCAAAGTCATTACAACCACGGATAGATGAAATTCAACTTTTATCCAATGGTGGTATTAAGAATGACTATTCTACACAGATAGCAAAGTTGGAAGGCAATTTCAGATCATTAGGATTAACCGAAGATGAAATACAGCAGAAGACTACAAATGTTGTATCTGCGTTTGATGATTTAAAAACAAGAGTCAACAAACCTTTCGATGAAAGCAATTATCAAGAAATTATTTCTTTAAATGATAAGTTACAAAAAGAATTAATTGAGTCCACCAATGAATATACAAAGCTTCAGTCTTCTACTAAAGGTTTTGTGTCAATACAGCAAAGGTTGTCTAAAGCAAATACAATTGAAGCATGGAATCAGAAAAATACTGCTGCTACAAAAGATGTTAAAGCCGCTAATGAAGCATATATAGCAAGTCTCCGTGATTTAAATTCACAAATGACCAAAATGCAATTTAATGAAATTTCTGATGGTTTTAAAAAGAATGAAAATTCTATGCGTGCTCTTAGTAAGTTGGGTGCATCATTTAAGGATCAGATGTCACAGGCTGCTCAAAGTTTTACTCAGTGGTTGTCTGTAAGTTCAGGTGTAATGCTTTTAATTTCAAAAACCAAAGATGCTATATCTGAAATTAAGGAATTGGATAATATCCTAACTGAAATTAGTAAAACTTCTGATATGACTTCACAACAGTTAAAACAGTTAGGTATGGATGCATACGATGCCGCCAGTAAATATGGTAGAATAGCCAGCGATTATTTACTTGGCGTTCAGGAAATGGCTCGTTCAGGCTTTTATGGTGAAAAAGGATTTGCAATGGCAGAACAGTCTTTACTTGCACAGTCTGCTGGTGATATGACTGCTGACTTAGCCAATAATTACATTTTAGCAACTAATGCAGCATATAAGTTGAATGGCGAATCAGATAAATTAAATGCAGTACTCGATGGGCAAAATAGTATAACTAATCGCAACAGTGTAGCAATGGCAGATATGGCTACTGCTATGTCAGAAGCAGGAACAGTTGCCTCAAGCTACAGAGTATCTATTGAAGATCTGTCTGCAATGATTGGTACTATTGAATCTGTAACAAAATTAGGTGGTAGTGAAGTTGGTAATGCAATCAAAGCAATTCTTATTAACCTACAAAATGTTACATCTGATAAAATTGTAGATACATTAGATGCTGCCAATGCTTCTATGACCGAATTTGTCAATGGAGCAGAAAAACTTCGTAATCCAATTGATATATTAAGAGATTTGGCTAAAACATTTAACCAGTTAGATGAGGATGATCCATTAAGAGCAGAAATTCTTACAAACATTGGTCAAAAATATCATGCGGCAAAACTCGGTGCATTGCTTCAAAACATGGAAATGTTTGATAAGATGCTTGTAGATTATTCGGAAGGAACTGGATCGGCACTTGAAGAATCAAACAAGTCTGCTGAAAATTTAACTGGTACACTGAATAAATTACATAATAGCTGGACTGAATTTGTTAATGGTATTATAGAATCCGAAGGTCTTAAAATAGGCGTAAAATTATTAAATGGATTAGTGGAAGGAGCCACAAGTTTAACCTCTAAACTTGGTTCATTAGGAACCATCGGACTCGGAGCAGGATTATTTGCAGGAGTCAAAAACTCTGGTGTGCGCAAGTGCGTACTTTTCATTTGTTTTTTTGTTTTGAATATGCCCTCTTTAGCCAAGAAATGACCATTTCAAGGGTAGAGATGTGTGGATTTAGTCAACCCACAAGAGTTTTAAAATAAATCGTAATTGGCATATGCTATATGTCAGTGCTGGAAAGAAAGAATAAAAATACCGTATAAATAAAATAACCCACTACAACGTGATCAGAAATGATGAGCGTGAATGTATCCCGAAAGGGTGTTGGCAACGACAAGAAAAGTCAAATTCAGAAATGAAGGTTATTTGGGCACGGGAGCAATCCCTAAGTGCTATGCGTTGCATGAAAATGTGAAGCTAAATCGGCTATCAGCAACGGATTCTATCATTTTATATGATGGAGGTGTTCAGAGAGCATAAACGATTTTGAGTCGAAAGGCTTGTAATAGGTGCTCCAAGCGCAGTTCTCGATCTGTCCCGTGACTGGGGTAAAATCGTAAAGAGTGATACTGCTCTCCTATTTCTTTATAGCAACTGCATTAGTAGTGCAGGAAGAAATAGGATAATGTAAGGATTTCTCCTAGCCGAAAATTGTGGAGATTTGAACGGAGAATATAAACATAATTAAAAAGAATAACACCCATATTTCAGAGTGTTATTCCAGTTATAAGTTCAAGTCTAACTCAATATGTTCATGAGCAATATTCTTATCTATAACAATATGAACTTCTTTGTATTTTTTCGCTACAGATAATATGTATTTCTCTCGCTTATATGCGAAATACTTTGACGATATTTCTGTAAGTGTCGCTGTGATGTAGGGCATCACAGACGGCTCAAAGATACTCCAAATGCTCATGACTATTTGAATAAAATCACACAAGTTTATCATCTTCCACCTCCTATCTGGTATTCATTGCTGTTAAATGTTTTGAATATCATACTAAAGGTGGAACCTGTGGATGGTTCCGTTTTTGGAGTCTGTGGAGGACTCCTATTACCAAATATTTAGCTTCAGATGACCTTGTGTGACTAGACTGTTTATATTGTAACACACTGTAATATATTGTCAAATTGACAAAAACATATGATTTTTTTGAGATTATATATAAAGTTTTATTGAAAAATATTTACAAATTTTACTTATTATGCTACTCTGAAATTAACAAAAATTTTGAAAATTTGAAACGGAGGTAGCATAATTGAAAACTGCAAGTAAAGA
>PXZU01000150.1_pt1 | contig 11246 bp, 11 predicted proteins | sample 2941351 | NCBI WGS metagenome assembly PXZU01 (sample SAMN08721892, study PRJNA434045) | Viral metagenome, whole genome shotgun sequencing project. | isolation source: viral particles isolated from 30 fecal samples collected over 86 days | host: Mus musculus | place: Germany: Kiel | collected 2017-06 | reverse complement strand
GGAAGTAATAACAAGGCAATCTCTACAGTTGAACCGCACTATGAAGATACTGCACCTGCCGAAAAGGTAATTAAATCCCTTACAAGTATAAGTCCCCCGGGGGTGGAACCCATGATGCCGGGTTCTGATAAGACACCTAAAAACAGAAATGAGAAACTCACACAGTTAGATAAATTTCGGTTTGCTCCTCAGGGAGAGTCGCTGCGCACGAATCAGGGCGTGAAGATTTCCGATAATCAAAATTCACTAAAGTCAGGAGCTAGAGGCTCAACCTTGCTCGAAGACTTTATTCTGCGAGAAAAGATCACTCATTTTGATCATGAGCGCATTCCTGAAAGGGTAGTCCATGCACGAGGAACTGGTGCACATGGTTATTTTCAGGTCTATGAATCGCTAGCCTCCTATACCACAGCAGAATTTCTTCAGGATCCCAGTGTTAAAACACCTGTCTTTGTGCGTTTTTCTACTGTCCAGGGCTCCCGAGGCTCTGCTGATACGGTAAGAGATATTCGAGGCTGGGCAACAAAATTCTATACTAAAGAAGGCACTTTTGATCTCGTAGGTAATAATACGCCCGTATTTTTCATTCAGGATGCGATTAAGTTCCCGGACTTTGTTCATGCAGTGAAGCCAGAGCCTCATAATGAAATACCGCAAGGACAAAGCGCGCATGATACTTTTTGGGATTATATCTCACTTCAGCCAGAGACGCTGCATAACGTTATGTGGGTAATGTCAGATCGCGGCATTCCCCGTAGCTATCGCATGATGGAGGGATTCGGCATCCATACCTATAAAATGATTAATGCTGAAGGCCAATGCCACTTTATACGTTTCCACTGGAAGCCTGTATATGGAGTCTCCTCTCTGATATGGGATGAAGCTCAATTGCTGACAGGCTGCGACCCAGATTTTCATCGCCGTGAGTTGTGGGAGTCCATTGAAGCAGGTGATTATCCTGAATATGAACTCGGGTTACAGATAATTCCAGAGGAAGACGAACATAAATTCGATTTTGATATACTTGATCCAACAAAGTTGATCCCAGAGTCTTTGGTTCCCGTTCATCTCGTTGGAAAAATGGTCTTGAATCGCAATCCAGATAATTACTTTAGTGAAACCGAACAGGTAGCATTTTGTCCTGGTAACATCGTTCCAGGTATAGACTTTTCTGATGACCCACTACTTCAGGGACGACTATTTTCTTACATTGATACCCAGATTAGCCGTTTGGGAGGAGTAAACTTCCACGAAATTCCTATTAATAAACCAATTTGTCCTTTCCACAACCATCAGCGTGATGGGATGCATCGTATGAGTATTTCCGGTACAGCCAATTATGAACCTAATTCTATAAATAACAATTGGCCACGTGAAGCCCCCCCGACAGAGGGTGGGTTTACAACCTACCCACAACCAGTAAATGGATACAAGTCTCGCAAAAGGAGTAGCACTTTTATTGATTTCTATTCCCAGCCACGGCTATTTTGGCTGAGTCAAACCAAAGTGGAACAAAATCATATTGTCGGAGGATTCAGCTTCGAATTAGGCAAGGTAGTGCGCCCTTGGATCCGTGAACGTGTGGTTAATCAACTTACTTATATTGATCACCAATTGGCACAGTCTGTCGCGGATAATCTTGGGATAAAATTGAGCCAGGAGCAACTGAAGCATCCACTACCAGGCCCCATCAACGGGTTATCTAAGGATCGTTCATTAAGTATGTACGATGGGCATCATCAGATATTGAAATCACGCCAAGTGGCTATTCTTGCTGCCGATGGCGTTTGTGGGGACGCTATTGATAATATTATGAAAACACTTAAAAAATATGGTGTTCATGGTAAGATTTTTGCTCCGCACGTGGGTAGAATAACTTCCCTGCAAGGTAATGAAATAGAGGTCAATGGTACCATCGAAGGCAACCCATCTGTGATGGTGGATGCCGTTATTATACCGGATGGAGAAGACAGCATTGACTCTTTGATGAAAAACGGCAACGCCAAACATTACGTGATCCAGGCATTTAAGCATCTGAAAGCGATAGGGTTACAAGGTAAAGCGTTTAAACTTTATGATGCGTTGCCGTTGCCCAAACCAGATGAAGGTATTGTCGTTGGGGATAAGGCTGCGGATTTGGCAGAGGCGTTTTGTAATGTTATGAGAGGACATCGTATTTGGTCCAGAGAAAGTGTAGCACAGGAAATTGCTGGCTAAAATAGTAGTTAATTATGGTTCTCATTTAAGGGAGCCCTACTAATGAGGAGCAATACTATGGCTAAAACGCCGCAAAATGACGTCTTTTACTGTGTTTTTCTGCGTCTTGTTAAATTTTGCTATTCATACCGCCGGCTCTTTTCCTGTCGCCTCGCTTTGCTCGTTGCCATCTCAGAGGGTAAATCTCATCAAACGCTAAATCGTGGGGGCCCCCTTTGAGGTTCCGATTTAGTGATTAACGAGACCGCCGATTAAAAAACTTAGGCGGGGTGGATGGTTTCACGAAGTGAGGCCATCCACCTGTAAGACAGTTTTTGACTTTGACACTTATCGTTAAACGTAGTAACGTTACTACACAAGTCTTCTTGTTGATGGAGAATTGAAATGACAGTTACCACATTATCGAGCCGGGAACTGAATCAGGATGTAACCCGAGCTAAAAGAGCGACCTGTAACGGTCCTGTATTTATTACAGACCGCGGCAAAACAGCACATGTACTTCTAAGTATCGAGGAGTATCAAAGGCTGACTAAGCAACGCCGGAGCATTACTGATGCTTTGGCTATGCCGGAAGCTGCTGATATTGATTTTGAGCCATCCGGTGTGTCGATTAGTGCAAAACCGGCTGACTTCTCATGATGTTTGTTCTCGATACCAACGTAGTGTCCGAACTGCGGAAAGCGCGAACGGGGAAGATAGATCCTAATGTCGCGGCGTGGGCTGGAAGCGTAGATGCCGCCGAACTATTTGTATCATCGATCACCATCATGGAACTGGAGTTGGGTATTTTGTCTGTTGAGCGTCGTGATGCCGTTCAGGGGGCTGTACTTCGTTCTTGGCTGGAGCAACATGTATTGCCTGAGTTTTCAGGGAGAACACTGCCCGTAGATACCGCTGTAGCATTACGTTGTGCCAAGTTGCATGTCCCTGATAAGCGAGGTGAACGTGATGCGCTTATTGCTGCAACGGCGCTCGTACATGGAATGACAGTGGTGACTAGAAATGTGGCTGATTTCGAACCAACAGGGGTGCAGATCGTCAATCCGTGGAATCCATGATTTTGCCTCGGTGCAATTGCTCGCTATCTGCACAATTCTCGCGCGCGATCTTTGTATTTATGGTGCAACCTTCTTGGTTTAAGGGGCAGAACTACGTGAAGCACGAACGTTGGGTAGAACTCTGGCGGGACTGCTTACGGGGGAACTATGAGCCAAACGTTGATATTCGGACGGTAAAAACGAAAACGGGCGAGGTCGTGGCCAACGTTGCAGAACAGCTACAGAGTGCGGTTGCTGAAACGCTGAAATACTCCGTTAAGCCGGAAGATATGGCGAACGATCCTGAGTGGTTTCTTGAACTGACGCGGCAGCTTCATAAGCGCCGTTTTACCTCGACCGGTGGGGCGTTAAAAAACGTCCTCCAGTTGGATCGAGAAACCAATGAAGATCTTGTCATTGCCAATGATGTAGGGGATGGAACGGATGACGGGAAGCGGATGGCGTTTGTCTGGGATTCAGGTAAACGCCGTTACAAACGCGCTCCGGAGAAAGATAAATTAGATAACTGATTATTGAATTCGGGATTAGTATTTTAATTACAAGTGATTATAGCTAACATTAAAGTAGTGATATGATGATACATGCTCACATCATTGATGTTTTTACTATTTAAGAAGGATATTTTCATGAAAAAGGCACTATTCCCACTAACACTTATCTTTATTTTGTCTGGTTGTTCAAATTGGGTTGATGGGAACAAAATACTTGCAGATAAAAAAATAACTGAACAGCAAATAAATTCCAAAATCGAAAACAACAAAACATCAATAAATGAAGTTGATGTGCTTTTTGGTGATAAGAAACAAGAAGGGAGATCTGTAGTTAAAAAAACCTTCCCCAACGGCACTTATAACATCGCATCCTATCAGGGACATTTGAATGATTTAGGTGGTACTTATGCGCATCGCGTTCTTTTTGTTGCTTATGATAAGAATGGTGTGGTTATAAACCATGATGTTGCAACAAACAATTTCAGAGCGAAGAACAAATTTGAACAAAGACCAGATGAGCTACGTTTAACTGTTTTTAATGAATTAAACAAAAATGATAGCAAATCAAAGGTATTAAATCTCCTTGGGGAGCCCAGGACATTATCATTTTCGGATTCTGGAAATGTTTTATGGGTCTACAGTAATACCGAAATATCCAGAGATGTATCTTCCTATATTCCTATTTTTAATATGATAAAAGGTAGCGAGTCTGGAATATCAGAGCGAGTTTACATTGAGCTAAAAGACGGTAAGGTTGAAAATATTTATTTGGTGTCATTTAAAATAAGCCAAGGCCGTGGGATTGCAAATGCGGCAGATTATAAAGAAGATATAATATCCATCAAGAAAAAATACGAATTATAGATTTTTAGCAAATCAAACATAATCGTATATTTTTCATTTATGTATTAATGTGTTTTTTGTGTTAAAAGGTTGGTTAAATGCCAGCCTTTTTCTTTTTTTTAAGCCTGCAGTAGCCACAGAGGCAAAAATAGAGTTGCTGCGATGGACCCTATTTTCTCCATTCCTTTCAGTGACTTATAACCGCTTCCCCCTGCTGTACTTTTTGCCCCGACGCGCCCCGATCAGGCTGTACAGTAGCGCTCCCCGCTCACCACCATGGTCAGAGCCGAAGAACAGGAAGTTTTTACGACCCAGACTGACCGCCCGCAGGGCATTTTCAGCGATGTTGTTGTCGATTTCCACCCAGTCATCGTTCGCATAGTACGTCAGTGCCGGCCACTGGTTAAGTGCGTACGCGAACGCCTTCGCCAACTCTGAGTGTCGCGACAGGGTCTTCATCTTTTCACGCAACCAGCTTTCCAGGGATTTCAACAGCGGTTTCGTTTTTCGCTGACGTTCAGCAAGCCGCTGCTCTGCCGGCATTCCCCTTATATCCGCCTCTATGGCGTACAACTGACCGATCTGCTCCAGGGCTTCTTCCGTCAGTGCTGACGGGATGCGGACGTGCACATCGTGGATCTTTCGGCGGGCATGAGCCCAGCAGGCAGCTTCCGTTATCCCACCATTGCGATACAGCTCGTTGAACCCGGCGTACGCATCCGCTTGACACACACCGCTGAAGCAAGCAAGATGAGTCTGCGGATGGATGCCTTTCCTGTCCGGGCTGTAAGCGAACCACACTGCAGGTGCCAACGCTGACCCGGCATTGCGGTCATCACGAACATACGCCCACAACCGCCCGGTCTTCGTCTTCTTATTACCTGGCAGCAGTACCTGGACCGGGGTATCATCGGCATGGAGTTTGCCGTCAGTCATGACATAGCCATGAAGCGCCTCTTCCAGCGGAGACAGCAGCCGGCAGCATGCATCCACCCAGCCCGACAGCAGTGAACGGCTCAGCTCCACACCTTGCCGGCCGTATATTTCTGACTGGCGATACAGCGGGGTGTGCCCTGCATACTTCGAGGTCAGCACGCGGGCCAGCAGCCCCGGTCCGGCGATACCCCGCTCAATGGGCCGCGAAGGTGCAGGTGCCTGCACGATGGCATCGCACTGAGTACAGGCATGTTTTTCCCGTACCGTCCGGATAACCCGGAAGGCGCTACGCATCAACTCCAGCTGTTCGGCGGTATCCTCGCCCAGATAGCTCAGTGAACCGCCGCAGTTCGGGCAGCACGGCGCCGCAGGCAACAGTCGCTTTTCGTCACGGGGTAGTGATTCAGGGAACGGCTTACGGGTGCGGGTCTGACGCAACGGACGCTGTACTGCCGGGTCATACACCCTACCAGTCAGCGTATCGCTCTCTTTCTGAAGCCGGTTCAGATCGGCTTCCATTTGTGCGATACGGCGGGAGACTTTTTCGGAACGACTGCCCGAAGTTCATCCGGCGGAGTTTATCCAGCTGAGCCTGCAGATGGTCTATTTCGCGCTCCCGGTTGCTCAGCTTTTCCTGCAGGGCGTGGATCAGCGCTTCCTGTTCGGCCAGGCGCTGTTTCAGCAGGAAGATGTCGTCAGAAGAGATGTCGTTCATAAGCCCGTATTTTACCGGGCTTATTCTGTGACAACCAGGATAAAGAGATTTACAGCATGGTCAGGGAGGTCAGCAGCCGCTTAGGCTGTCGCCAGTCGATACCTTCCAGCAGCATCGCCAGCTGTGCCTGTGTAAGGAACACTTTGCCATCACGGGCTGACGGCCAGACGAAGCGCCCACGCTCCAGCCGTTTGGTCAGGAGGCACAGTCCGTCACCGGTGGACCACAGCAGTTTAACCTGACTGCCACTGCGGCCCCGGAAAATGAAAACATGGCCGGACATGGGATCGTCTTTCAGCGCCGTCTGTACTTTCGCAGCCAGGCCGTTGAAGCCATTTCTCATATCGGTGATACCGGCAACCAGCCAAATTTTGGTCCCGGAAGGTAACGGGATCATCGCTTCAGTTCCTGTATCAGCAGAGTCAGGAGCTTTTCGCTGACATTGCCATTGAAGCGGAGCGTCCCGTGCCGGAACGTTACCTCACAGCTGATACTGAGGGTTTCCGGGTCCTCTGCGAGCGATTCTGGCTGTTCGGCAGCTGCATCGAGAGTCACAGGAAGTAGCTGGGGGCTCTCTGAAGAAGGTAATAGCAGCTTTCCCTCGCGCCATTGTTGTCGCCATTTGAACAAGAGACTGGCCTTAATGCCATTTTCAAGAGCAAGTTTTGAGATGGATATCCCGGGTTCACAGGAGGCAGCAACGAGCTGCTGTTTAAATTCGGGAGGATAATTAGGGCAGCCTTTTCGCCTGCCGGGAGTCACATTTTTCTGCATATCTGACACTTTGGTTCCCACTACTTATTTGGTGGACACCACTTTGTCTAATTCGTCAGATTCTGACCAGACGGTTCAGGCTGTACGCTTACTCCGAAAAAGCTAAACCTGTCGTTAAATTCCGGGGTAAAGCAGATTTTATTCGCTACGAACGCCCTGTTTCCGGTGATCGGGTCCAGATGGATACCTGTAAAATTGGCCCCGGTTTGTATCAGTACACATCTGTTGATGACTGCACTCGCTACAGAGTCCTGAGACTCTACTCTCGTCGCACGGCTGCAAACACACTGGATTTTATCGATTGTGTTATTGAAGAAATACCTTTCCCGATACAGCGCTTACAGACAGACCGGGGAAGAGAGTTTTTTGCCGTTAAGGTGCAGGAGAAATTGAAAGAATAAAGCATCAAGTTTCGTCCAAATAAGCCAGCCTCACCTCATCTTAATGGCAAAGTTGAACGTTCTCAAAAGACAGACAAAGCCGAGTTTTACGCTACCGTAGACCTCTCAGCTGATGACCTGAAAGAACTGCTGGCAGAATGGCAGCATTACTATAACTGGGAACGCCCTCATAGCGCTCACAACGGAAAAACTCCGATGGAGCGCTACTTCGAACTTGCAGAGCAAACACCATACTCTGATGCCGTTCACGCAAGCTATCAGCCCAATGAAGAGCATATACAGGAACAGAATTACAAGCTTGAACTTGAACTGAGAAAATTGAAACGATGTCTATGACATCACACAGCTTACAGTACCACTATACAAGAAAAATATATTACTTACTTTCCTATTTCCTGTTACTAAATAAAAACCATGAATTAATGATATTTTACTGTCATCATTCCACGAGCAATTACATTACCAGGGTTAATATCATCAGAGATTTTAGTATAATAAGCCCTGAAAGGTATTGTAATAGATGTTCCATCTGTCACAAATGGAATGTTTAAAATACTCTTTCCATCCCATGAAATATTTTTGCTTTGCGCCTTTACAATAAATCCAACACCACTTTGTTTACCAGATTCAGTCAGCGCAGGTAATATCATAGGTTGTGTTGATAATCTATCATACGCAGAAAAAAGAAGATCTAAAGCCCCTACAGCATTAGGCTCACATCTTATACTTAAGAAAGTATCTGCACTAATAGATGTGAGAGGTTCTCCCTGAACAGCATTTTTTAACAGTGATGTGCTAACTGGTGATAACGTCATATTGAGTGACTGACCTTGTGGTATAATACAACCACTACGATTAACAGTTCCAGACACACTAATATCTTCAGATAACCTATTAATAACATTACCATGTTCACCTATTTGTTCAATTGTTCTCCTCAATAATGGCATGGATTTCAGCTCTCCTGAGTCTGTGGAATTACTTATTTTTAGTAAACTAACTTCAAGCTGCTGCTCTATTGTATTGTAAGGATTTTGTTTTAATAGAACAGCGACACCTGCAACTCCTGATGAAAACATAAATCCCTGACTTGGCTCTTCTATATTTAGTACAGGAGCCAGAGGTGTCCAGGATATTCTTACTTGCTTACAAGGACCTATACACTCCGATTTAATCTGTTCTGTTTGTATATAGAATGGTACTTTTGAATTGACAATATCCTGTGGAGTTATTGAATGACTCCCCAGGTTAATATTTTTATTAAAAATAGCATCAGCAAATACATAGCTAATATTCCAGGGCGAGATAAATAGTACCATAATTGTTAAGATGTTTTGCATATTCATATTGTAAACTCTGCCTTTAATTACATGTTAGTGACAGACGAGAAAAACCTGACGATAACTTTAAGTCTGGCATTTTCGCCTTACATGACATTTCACTTTTCCGCCCCCAGTGAGCAATCAATGTTCCGTTATCAGGTAGGCCAGTCACCCATACTTGTCCATTATCTGCAACAATACTATCTCTTGGGATAACGTAACTATCAGTTGTTAATACAGACACTGAGCTACCGAAAGGAACAGGAGATCCATCTGGTCTGGTAAGTGTTATTAATGCCTTGTTCCCAGAAACAACGTTAAAATGTGCAGGCACTAATGCTCCCCGGGATGGAGTTACAGTTAAATCAGTACTGATTATTTCTGCAAGGTTACCAGAACTATTAACATCTAAAGATATATCATTGTTTTGATAAGGTACTAGATTTGATATGACTGTATAACCTCGCCAGTCAGAACTTACACCTGTTCCATTATTAACCCTTATATCACTAACACCATTGGTATCGATTAAAGCATTCGCACCATTTAAATTAAGCTCCTGTGAAAGCGTTAATCCCCTGTCATGTAAGACTACCCCACCAGATACGCCATACATTAACTGCTGTATATTTGATTCATGTGACCAAGAAGATTGAATATCACCATAAGAACCACGATAACGAGCGCTTAATGTACCAATATCAGTTTTCCCATGATTTCTTAGACCTTTCATTATGCTATATGTGAATCGTTGTTCTAACAATGAACCATTAATACCAGTTTGAATCAGTGTATCACTATTGCTAGTGATAACGTTACTATTTATTGATGCATTATCATAATTTGAAAAGGAATTCAATGGTAAAGATACAGATAAATATAGTGATTTATCATCATCATGATATTGCGGTTGTCTGGAATATCCTAAAGATAAACTTGTAGATATTTTCTTGACAGGAAAAGACCATGAGAGCCGTGTTTGCCAGCCATTTTCATTCCAATTAAAATATTTAGTCCAGTCAGTGCTAAATGTTAGTTGACCAACATTTCCTATATTCTGAGAAATTTGTGAACTGATTATTGAATGTGTTTGCCAAACGTCATTATATCCCCAGCTAAAAGGCCCTTGAGCTTGCTGTTGCATATCATTAAAAGAGTAATAACCGGAGGAGCTTTTCCAATATCCAGAAAGATTTAAATATGTATCCGTTAAATCAAATCCCCGAGCAAACATAAATCGTAGTAACTGCCCGTTATCATCATGACTTTTTAATACCGAGGAAAGTTCAGATGAAGCATGTGTCACATCTACAGAAAAAGCACCTATATTTTCCATGTATTTACCGGCACCAATTATTGCAGATTTATAATTATCAGCCAATATGACTCCTCCATATAGAGTAAAATCATTCTTCATCCCCCAGGCAGCTGTACTTTGAAAAAATTTTGGGGCCTCGCCTTTTCCCTGCCCTATTGACGAGCGATAACGACCTAATGATAAACCGTATCTTAAGCGCCCTTCTCGTTGTAACACAGGTACAGTCGCTGAATTTTGAGACAAATGTCTAACAGAACCATCAGCCTCATGAATTTCTATGTCCATATTACCGTCGTACAGAGGACTTACATCTCGTAGTTCAAAGGGACCAGCAGGAACTGTTCTTTGCCAAATGATCGTATTATTCTGTCGGACAATTATCTGTGCCTGAGAATTAGCAATTCCCCTGATTACAGGACTAAAGCTGGATAGCAATGGCGTTATCATTCCATCATCAGAAGCAAACTGAATCCCTTCAAATGGAAAACTTTCAAAAATAGAGTTGTCACTTGATATCTGTCCAAGATGAACCTGCCCTCCCTGGAGATAGCTATAATCATGGCTAGCCCAGGTATTTACAGATTGCCAACCATTATATCCTTTCCCATAGGATGAATTTCCCCAAAAACCATCATGACGAATCCGCCAGCCACCAATGTTAAATCCACCGCTTAAAGATAGAGTGTCATTTTTTTTTGAGTAACCTGTTCCTTTCTGTTGAGAACCTGTATATCGGTAATTCAGTAGCAAAGAAGACGCTCCATCATCCCACGTTTGTGGGGATGTTTTTAGCCAGTTCGGTTGATCTAACCAACGTTGAGGAATATCAAGGTTAAGTACTTGTTTGGTTTTCTCAAATTTCTCCCGACTTCCTGGTAGTAAGGCTTCCAGTCCATCATGTTCAAGAATTTTCTCAGGATCACCGTTTATATCAGATAAAGAGATCCCCCAATGTTTAAGTTGTTCTGGCGTTAATTTTGCTCTGACTCTTCGAGCTACTTCACTTTGATGAAAAGCAATGTTTTCCTGTCCGTAATTTTTCCCATTAACAACGACACTAACAATATAATTTCCAGGCTGAATTCCATCAGCCTGATTCAAGTAACTGAGGTCTATAGATGATGCATTGCTGCCATCAGAATATATTAAAAAATCCGAATTAAAATTCACA
>PXZU01000149.1_pt1 | contig 11300 bp, 10 predicted proteins | sample 2941351 | NCBI WGS metagenome assembly PXZU01 (sample SAMN08721892, study PRJNA434045) | Viral metagenome, whole genome shotgun sequencing project. | isolation source: viral particles isolated from 30 fecal samples collected over 86 days | host: Mus musculus | place: Germany: Kiel | collected 2017-06 | reverse complement strand
GTTGTACGTATTTAAAAAATTCTGTGCTATTGTTTAATTGAAAATAAATTATAACTTTGCAGTCGCAGACCTCATTACGCAGAAGACTGAAAGCCATCGGTGCGGATTTTCTAAACCTATGGTTGCAAGGGAAATGCGGGCGGGTCGGCAGACATAGTTAAAAGCGTTTACTTGACGCTCTTTCTTGATGTTCTGAAACTTCGCAAATTTCAACCGTAGTCAAGGATGCAGCAAACGGTAGATGCCTTGTGGATATGTAATTTTTCCAATTGTGAGCGCGTGAGTGTTGACAGTTGGTGTAGTGTCATATTCTGCGTGAGGCTTCTGCATGTTTGCTCGTTCAACTACGGTGGGCAATGCGAAGGCCTCAGAACGTGGAACGGGCAACAGTACGGCTCTCACGCTTTTATGTATAAACCAATCATATGCCAATGTTGTGAGCCCTGCGGTGTTTATATTAAAATGAAAAGATTAGCATTTTTAGTCTTAGTGTTTTTTACATGCATGGCTTTTCCATCCCAATTATTTGCCGAAAGTAAGAAAGTGGCTGTTTATGTTGTTGGTGATATTATTGGCGATGATAAGTCTATAGTAAGTGATGCGGTGCTTGCGCGCATGTCCGGAAATAAAGAGTATACCGCCTTTGAGCGCAACGGAGCTTTTATCAAGACTCTTGATAAATAACAAGATTATCAACTTGCCGGCGAGGTGCCCGAAAAGGAGATTCGTGAGGTGGGTGCACGTCTCGGAGTTGACTATGTGATAGTGGTGAATGTCATCATATCTGCTGACAGGCAGTGTATGATGTCGGCACGTCTTATTGAACTTGAATCCGCTAAAATCCTTAAATCGGTTAGCCTGAAACGTGAGTACGATGCTCATGATGTATTGTCTGCAATGGCTAATAATGTTGCGTATCGTTTACTAAACAAGAAATCAAAGTAGTTACAATATGAAAAGGTTATTTAGTATTGTGTTGCTTTTGATTCTGGGTGTCGGAGGATGCCTGTCGGTTTATGCACAGGAGCAAGTTAAAAAGAAAGTAGCGGTCTACATGACCGGAGCAAGTATTGATGATGCGTATAAAAAAGTTATCGGGGCAAAACTTGTAAGTGCGATAACTGCGAGTGGAGAATATGCTGCGGTAGAGCGTACCGCTGACTTTCTTGCTGCATTGTCGGCTGAAAACGATTACCAGACTTCCGGAGAGGTGCGTGACAGCCAGATTGCACGTCTGGGTCAGAAATTCGGAGTGAGATATGTTGTGGTGGCCGATGTAAGTGAACTATTTTCGGAGTATTTTATCGCAACACGTATGATCGATGTCGAGAGCGGTCTTGTCGAACGGGCTTTTGACATAAACGGCCCGGCAGAATCGATGTCGCAGTTGGTTGAATTATCTCTGAAAGTTGCCGATGGCCTGTTGAAAGGAGTTTACACACCATCGGTTGACACTGACCGGCCAAAGCATCTTTCGCTTTGCGTGGTCGATAAAAAAGGGAAGGTTAATTATCTGACCGTTGAGCAATGGAGTAAAGTACCTGATGACAATAAATTGGACTATACTAAAAAAGGTGTATGCATTATAGAAGACGGAGAAGGCTTCCTTGTGTCGATGCGTGATGCTGTATCTGGTGACTGGTATTATGCGTGTAATAATAACGCACCGCGTTTATGGCAGTGTAAATTAATTTGTAAATATTTTGATCCTCTTAATGCTGCACTGAATGCATTTGCTGGAGAAGGCGTCGGCTATAGTTGGACATGTGAAGGAAGTTATGAAAAAGGGACTGTATTTTATTTTTTTGGTGGGGGGACATTCATGTTTTCTAAAACAGATATCTATGCATTTCGCCCAGTATTCCCATTACCGGAATCTTAAATTATAATGTATAAGTGTGTAATATATCCGCCATTTATAATACTAAAAAAATGATATTATGAACAAAGATAGAGTCTCAATATTGAAGAGTGAAATGACCCCGGCACAAAAACTGATAATTGAGATGGCTAAACGGAAAGATGCTTCAGACTCTCAATTTCTTGATAACTGGAGTGAATATAATGAAAGCTATGACGACTATAATGATTGTCACGGCGATTACTATGACGCGGAATAACCGATGGCTGAACTGCTTTTAGGAATTATTTCGGGGATAATATCGGGTATTTTGGTGTCTGTTGCCACATGGTATATCCGTTACCATACTTATTGTCCTCGCGTAGCGGTAAGTGACGATATCAGTTTGAAAATATGTGAAGAGGAAAGAGAAATAAGAGATAAAAAGGCTGGTTCAATGGTCAGGAGAAAAGTGAGGGCGTCGGTGTATATAATAAAGTAACCTGTCAGGATAATTTCAACGAACTATGACCATTATAATAAAACCGACATTCAATTGTAATTTTCGCTGTCTATATTGTTATCTTGCCAACGATATAAAGGCTGATGATTTTATGATGGATGTTGAGGTTGCCAAATCAATAGTAAAGCAGGCAATTGATTATTGTTGTCTTAACCATCGCAAGAAATTGACTCTCATTTGGCATGGCGGAGAACCCTTGTTGTGGGGAAACGATAAATTCAGACATGTCTTTGAATATACCGCCGGACTTGATGCGCCTTTACTTGTAAGACATGGCATCCAGACCAATCTTTCCTTAATTAATGATAACTATATAGAGCTTTTTAAGTCATACGATGTCAGGGTCGGTTTTTCAATAGACGGTGTCAGAGATATAAATGATAATCTTCGATTGGATATGAATGGAGACGGTACATTTGACCTGTTAATGCCAAAAATGAGATTGTGCCGCGAGAGAGGGTTAAATATTGGAGCGATAGTGGTAGGAAGTCGATTGATTAAAGGCCGAATTGCTGAGATATACGAGTTTCTGTGTATGCACCGTTTGAATTTTAAGTTTAATCCGTTGTTTTTGTCGGGTGAGGCGACAAGGGCGGACGCGATTTCAGTTACACCGATAGAGTATGCTGATATGTCCAACCATTTGTTTGACCTGTGGTTCTTTGACCGAGATAATCATTTGAAAGAATCAACATTTACTGACATTGCAAGCTACTTTGTATCTACGAAGAAAAAAAGTGCAGGATGCATGTTCTCTCAAAATTGTCAGGATGACATTGTGGCAATATCACCAAGAGGCGATATATTTCCATGTGGCAGATTCTGCGAGACCGATACACGTTATTCTTATGGAAATATAAATGAAGAGTCTTTAGCCGTTATTCTTCAAAGACGCAAAAAATCCCTGATATATAGGCGGTCTGAATTTATTAAGAAAAGTGGATGCTACGAATGCTGGTACTATGATTTATGTCATGGCGGATGTTTACATGACGGATTTTTAAGGAGTGGAGATTTCAAGTCCAAGACTTTTTTATGTACGGCGTATAAGAAGATTTTCCGCCATATAGAAAGTCGTTTGCAAGAAGCAGGCATGGCATAAATTCCGCAATAAGAACACATCAGCGCCTGCAAGTGTTTTTATGACATTGCATAGTTTGTGTGGATTATGAGAGGATGGTTGGGCCGTGTGGCCTTTAGCATTTTGTGTATTGTGTCGTCTGTGGCGGTATGGGGGCAGATGCCAATAAAGTTGTCGGTGGTGCCGGAGGTGGCGCCCGACTCGGCCGATGTAGCTTACTACGGACGCACTCACTTCTGGCGTGCCGCCGGCGAGACGTTTGGCTTCAATATCGGGCTGTGGGCCTTTGACCGCTACATACAGCACGGCGATTTCGCTTACATATCGCTCCACTCGATAAAAGAAAATTTCAAGAAGGGCTTCAAATGGGACAACGACAAGCTCGGCACCAACATGTTTCTGCACCCTTACAACGGGAGCCTTTACTATAATGCGGCACGCTCTAATGGCTACAACTACTGGCGCTCGGGGCTCTTTGCCATCGCCGGGAGCGCCATGTGGGAGCTGTTTATGGAATGCGAGTATCCGTCGACCAATGACATTATAGCCACTCCTATAGGCGGTATGGGCATAGGTGAGGTATGCTACCGCGCTTCCGATCTTGTACTTGATGACCGCGCGCAGGGTTCGGAGCGCTTCGGCCGTGAGGCCGCTGCGTTCATTATATCGCCGATGAGGGGCCTTACGCGTATACTTACAGGCGACGCGTGGCGTGTGCGTCCTACCTCGGGACGGGTGTTCGGCATACCGAAGCTTGCCGTGGAGTTTTCGCTCGGTACACGTCTGCTTCAGTATCGTCACGAGATACATGACATCAGTGCCGGCGCCACGGCCGAAATCAATATAGAGTATGGCGACCGCTTCGAGATAAAGAGCTCGGTGCCATATGACTATTTTACTTTCCGCGGGTGTCTTAATGTCATGAAGGGGCAGCCGTTTTTAAGCCAGCTGGAGATAAAGGGTCGCCTTATGGCGCGTGAACTGCTTGAGAACCGTAAATACCGCCTTAGCGTGGGCCTGTATCAGCACTTCGATTTTTATGATTCCGATACTATATCGGCGCGCTCGGCCAAAGTGCCCTACAAACTCGGTATCCCGGCAAGCCTCGGCTGCGGCGTCATGTTCCGCGACATAGAGCGCCACCGGTGGGTGTTTGACGCCTTCGCCCATGCCAATGCGGTCATACTCGGCTCTGTACTGTCAGATTATTATGCTGTTGACTGCCGCAATTACAATCTTGCGAGCGGCTTCTCAATAAAAGGAGGTGCCAACATGGTGTTTGACAAGAGCCGTTTCTCCGTAGGTATTACTCATGAGTACTACCGCCTCTTTACATGGAAGGGCTATCATAAGAATACCGACCTTGCCGACAGCGATCCGCGTACTCTCGACGTGCAGGGCGACCACAGCGCCGCTTCTTTCAACGTCACCGAACTGCGCGCCGACATGAAGCTTTGGCGCAAACTCTATATGACTTTTTCTTTCTCCCACTACCTCCGCTCTACCCACTACCGCGACTATCCGCATGTTACATCCTCCTCAATAGCCGCCCGTCTGATGCTCACCTACAAGCTGTGATACTTTCGGAAATCCGGATGCATCTTCCGCGAGGACTTCGGGAGTTGACTACTTTACGGTGTTCGTTGGTTGAAGGCCGCCTGCATGCCGGTCACTACCAGAAGGTCGCCGGTGTCAGTAAGGTAATAGAGTGCATCGGAGTTATCCCACCACACTCCTTCCACCGGCTCCTTTATGATCTTTGCTCCCTTGTCCGGGCCGGTAAGCCTGTAGATGCCTTCCGTTGTGCCAATTATGACTCCGATGGGCGACAGGGCCATGTCGGTGATATTGTCGGCCTGATAGATGTTTTCCGCCACCCGATTCGTCATACGCAAGAATTTTGTTGAAGTCTCTGATACGTAATATTGCAAGGCCCTCTATGAGTCTGTCCTCGTTCTTAACGCCGTTAAATATGGATTTTTGTTCGCATATATCCTCCGATACCCATACTCCGGGAAGTATGTCGTTGATGTGTGGACGTGTCTGTATGGAGTTTAGGAAGCGGCGCGCTGCGTTGAGGTCGTCATCGTAGTCCATATTCATTTTGAATCGTGTTTTCATTGGGTGTGCTGTGCCGCGGTCATCCTCTCGTTGGCGGTGATTGGTTCATATAATTAAAGCGTAGGAATCTGTATCTGTTGCCATCCTACGAATCGAGGCTTCTCGCATTGCCCTATTACAGTTGGACGGCAACGAAGAAGCCCTACGCTTATATATGTAAAGTAACTACAGCCCAAACTCCCTCACAGAGTTTCGGCTGTTGCTGATATACATATCCGCACGACATCTACCGTTGCTCAATCCTTGACTGTAATATGAAACTTTGCGAGAATTTCGATTCGTCAAGAATCAGCGTGGATAAACGCTTTTCAAAATGTCTGCTCGCCGCCCTCATACCCTTGACCGGGGCTTTTATGCGGTCTGCTCCACAAAGATAGTAATTATTTCTGAATCAGCAACTCAAAGTGAGAAAATTCTGCATGTCGGACGTGGACTTGAATCGAATATGACTGGACAATAGAGCGGGACAACGACTGGATGACAAGGTTCAAAAGTATATACAAGGATAGCATAGAGGCTCTAACGCTTGCGCTCTTTGCATTGGTGCTGTTTATATTTATCTCACTCAAAGTAAGGCAGATTGGCAATGCCATCTATCCGATATCCCTTTTGGCCAATCAGCATATCCATGACCTCCTTAGAGGTATGAGAACGGTATTTATAGCTTATGTAGACCTCACGTTAAATAAAAAACGGCGTCGGACCTCTCGGCCGACACCGTTTCCCATGATACACTTTACAGGTCGATTATTTATCGCTGTTTCCTTTTGTCTGCTGAACTACTTTTATAGTGCCGTCGGGGTTGTATTCCAGCTTGTCGACGCAGATGGAGCGCAGATTGCCCTGTCCCGACAGATCCTGATTGTGGTAGAATGCATACCACTCGCCGTTGTATTTCACGATAGAGCCGTGGCTGGTGTCGCAGCCTGTAGGTTCGAGATACACGCCTTTGTATTCCCAAGGACCGAGCGGCGAGTCGCTCATGGCATAGCACAGACGGTTGGCTCCACGGCCATCCTCTACATGGTTGTCGGCATATGACAGGTAGTACTTGCCGTTGTATTTGTGCACCCATGATGCTTCATGGAAGTCTTCGAGGCCGGTCATTTCCTGAAGTGAGTCGGCCAGTTCGACCATGTTGTCTTTCAACGGAGCGCCGTAACATTTGCCTCCGCCACCGTAGTAGAAGTAGGCTTTGCCGTCATCGTCCACAAACACGGCCGGATCTATGAGCGCGAAGCCGCCCACACCTTCCATCGGTTTATCCATAGGGGTGAATTCGCGGTCGGGGTATTTGCTTGTAGCCACACCCACTTTCCATGTCTGGTTCCAGTCGCTTCCGCTGGGATGGGGGAAGTAGAAGTAATAGGTGCCGTCCTTGTAGGCGCAGTCGGGGGCCCACATGAAGCCGCCTTCGGGACGTCCCCAAGCTACCTGCTCGGAGCTAAGGATTTCGCCGTGGTCGGTCCAGTTGACCATGTCATCGGTTGAAAATACATGATAGCGGTCCATCAGGTCGCAGCCGCGGGGAGGGTCCACATCGTGTGATGCGTAGATGTACAGGCGTCCGTCATCCCATACATGGGCCGAGGGGTCGGCAGTGTACATGTGGGTTATAAACGGGTTGGGACCGAGTACGGTCTCTTTTTTCTCTGACCGACACGAGCATAGGGTGGCGGCACCTGCCAGCATAGTGGCGTAAATGAAAAAACGGTAGTTCATGATGATTGTTTTATTATTATGATTAAATCGAATTGTCTGACATCGAGGGTGGCACCGAAGCCGGGTCGGCACCCCATGACTTGTTGGGCTTGCTGCCCATGACGAGTTCAAGCTTGCCCCCGTTCATTATGTCTTCATGTGCTATCCACGGCTTGTCGTAGGGCTTGCCGTTGAGGGTGGCCGATTGGATGTATTTGTTGTCGTCGGAGCAGTTATGGGCCACGATTTCAAACGTCTTGCCGTCGGCCAGATGTATTTTTGTATTGCCTGACAGCGGGCTGCCTATGTTGTACGCGGCTGTGCCGGGAGTGACAGGGTACAGGCCCATCATCGAGAAGACGACAAACGAAGTCATGCCGCCACCGTCTTCATCACCCGGAAGCCCCATAAGGTCGTTGCGGAACCACTGGCGCAGCAGCCGGCGTATGCGCTTCTGGGTTTTCCACGGCTGGCCGGAGTAGTTGTACAGGTATGGCACATGAAGGCTCGGTTCGTTGGCCATGGAGAATTGACCCACGTTGCCTGTATGGTCGGGCAATTGAGCGAAAAACTCGAATTTGCTCTTGCCGAGCGGCTCGTTGAACATGCGGTCGAGCTCATTATTGAACGCCTCGGGTCCACCCATGAGGGTTATGAGGTCGGCTATGTTGTGAGGCACATCCCAACGATAGACCCATGCATTGTTCTCGCCGTAATATTCGCGTGCGCCCATACCTCCCGAGAAGCGGTAGTCAAACGGTTGTATGAACCGTCCGTCCTTGTCCTTGGGATGGAAGAAGCGGGTGTCTTGATTGAACAGGTTGCGGTAGTTGAGCGCTTTTGTACGATAATAATCGGCGGTAGCCGTGTCGCCGAGGTGGTCGGCTATGCGCGACAGGCACCACTGGTCGTAGGCTGTGCCGAGTGTCACGGCCACGGGCTGACGCTTCTCGAATGAGTTGACTTCGGGCACAGTCTCCTTTTCGCCGGGAGCGAGGGCCGGTATGTATCCGTTTTTCTTATAGAAGTCGTCAAGGCTGCCTGCGGGCGCTCCCGACCAAGGAGCGAGAGTCTTGTCCTCTATGCCCCGACGGCATGCTTCAAACGCAAGCGCCACGTCGAAGTCGGTCAGTCCTTTGGCACAGGCATCGGCAATGGTGGCCACACCGTGGTTGGAGTTCATGCGTCGTGTGTCGCCGGTTATTTCCGGGAATGTTGGCATCCACAGGCTATCGGTCTGCTGCGCCATTCTCAGATATGAGTTTATTATGTCGGTCTCCACATCGGGAGCTATGAGTATGCGTAGCGGATGGGCGGCGCGGTATGTGTCCCATATCCAGTCGTCGGTATAGAATGCGTTGCCGTTGTCGTCATGTACCTGACCGTCGGAGGCGCTGAAATAGCGTCCGTCCTCGCTCAGACATACGGGACGTTCATGGGTCCTGTAGAGCGATGTGTAGAATATGGCCTTGTCATTGTCGTCCATGCCGTCGACCTCTATTTTACCGAGAGTTTCGTTCCATATGTTTCTGGCGGCATCGGCCACGGAGTCAACGTTGTAGTTCGATATCTCGCGACGCAGATTTTTTTCGGCCTGCTCTGTGCTGATGAACGATATGCCGTAGCGGATGTTAATGACCGAGTCGCCGCTGTTGAAGCGCATGCCCACGCATGCATTGCGTCCCTCGGCATCCTTGACTGCGGTGTCGACACTGCCTTCGCCTACCGTCATAGTCTCGGCCGGCATGCGGTCGCTCTCCATGTACAGATACACCTTTACGTTGTTGTCAAGTTCCTGATAGCCTTTTATCGTGTTTTTGTCGACCGACACCTTGCCGCGGTTTGTGTTGAGCAGAAGGTAGGCGGGTTGGTCGCCGGAGTTTTTAAGCTCGTACACCGCCGACTGGTGCGAGGGTGCAAAGCGCACCTCGGTCTCCGGTTCTTCGAGATATACAGAGTAGTAGTAGGGCTTGAGCTGCTCGTTGTCGAAGCCGTAGGCCATGACCGGCTTTATGCTCTCGACAGGGCCACGGTATGGAGTCAGATTGAAAGCCGACTTCTCGCGGTGGTTGGTCACTGTCACGGGCAGCCCGTTGACCTTGTCGGAGGTGAAGTCGTGGCGTTCGGGAACAAAGCGCAGCATGCTGTTGGGCAGATGCACGTTGGGAAACGTCGGTACCAGCAGGTGGCTTATGTTGCCGATGTAGGGGTTCACGTAGTCCACCGGTGTCTTTGTGTCCGGAGTACTGCATGAATACATCAGTGCGCCGGCAAGAGCAACTGCTGATGTGAGTCTGTTGATTATTTTCATGATTGAAATGATTGGTTATTTATTATTATCGGGAATGATCACATCATTGGCGCGTGACCGGGGTGTCACCTGAAGTTCTTTCAGTGTCTTGCCTTTGGCTTTGGCTCGTACAACGGTGTTATCGTGAGCGCGCAGCTTGAAGTCGGCCTCCCAGTTGTCGGGAAGTGCCTGAAGCAGTATTATGGCCCCGTCGAGATTGTCGATGAGCATGTGCTGGACGGCTGTGGCGAGTACTCCGCCGTTGTCGAGGTCGGGCATATAGTCGCTGCCGGGTTTCCAGAATGCGGGGAAGCGCACTTCCGGGTCTCGTGCCGTGGCGTTTTTGAGCAGAGCCTCTTCCATCAATTGCGACTGTCCGAGTATGGCGGCTTGGATGGCACACTGCGACCAGCAGTTGGAGTGCTTGAACTTGCGGTGGTTGAACGTGTTGAGCGCTACGTCCAAGTCAGGGCGCCCCATGCCGTATAGCTTGAAGGGAAATATTGTATAGCACTCGGGATTTTCGAAGTTGCGGTCCACGCCGTACTCTTCGGCCGGAAGCAGACGTTTGCCGTCAGGAGTCTTGGGCAGCGGAGGCAGACGTCGCAGACAGTTGTCCCACTCTTCGCGCAACTTGCTGCCGACTATGTTTTCGGGCAGCTTCTTAAGTTCGTTTATGTCATGTGTCAGTCCGGCTATATAGTCGATGGGGTTGAGACAGTCCCAGTACTGTTCGAGCGAGTTGGCCGGAATGAAGCGGTAGCGGTCGTTGATCGTGGGCCAGTGGTTGGCAAAGAAGCTTATGACCTGAGTGGCAAAGGGCACAATGTAGTTCTTGGCAAATGCCTCGTCGCGCGAGTGGTTGTACTCCTCGAGCATTTCGGCGAGCATCTCGAGCGCTCCTTCGTAGTGGTAGCGTATCCAGCGGGTCTGCGACGCCTTTCCGGTATTGTTCCATCCCCAGTCGTCCTGAATGTAGAGACCGAAGAAATTGGTGGTTTCGGGGAAGAATGCTCCGTCGTGGCCGTAGTACTTGCGTGTCACGTCAGACTGCAGTGCCAGATTATTCATGTACATGTCAAACCAAGCCTTTTTCATGTCGGAGTCGCCTGACGCTGTCAGCGGCCAGTAGTACAGACGGCAGTTCTGGTACCAGTAGCCGGGGCCCCAGTTGCGGTAGTCGCCGTTTTTGCCTTTGTAGTCAAAGGTCAGTGTGCCGCCGTTGAACTTTATCGGGTAGGCTCCGCGTCCCTGACAGGCTATCATGTAGCGTTGTAGCAGATATGCTTCAGTGACGATGCGGGCGTTTTCGTTGCCCGATAGAAATATCCAGCTGCGGTTCCAGAAGTTGTCCCACCAAGAGCAGTGACGCATGTAGGCTGTTTTTGCCGGTATACTTCCGACGGTCTTTAATATGTCGTCGAGCCGGCTTTGCCATTGAGCCACGTTATCGGTCTGCGCAGTGAGGGCCACTATGCTTACATTCTGTTTTTTTGCGGGGCGCTCCGATGCGAGAGTGCTGTCATTGACCGCAATCATGCCTTTGCCTGTGATGGCCGCGCCGAAAGTACGGTTTATAAAGGGGTCGGCATACTTGTCGGCGAGTTCGCCCACATTCTGCTTTTCAAGTATGGTGCGAAACATCGACGAGGTGTTGCGGTGATACCACTCCACGCGGTCTTTACAGGGCACAAGCACGTCGGCGCTTTCCGACGGAGGAACTGGGCTGTCTCTCACTCCGGTA
>PXZU01000141.1_pt1 | contig 11540 bp, 15 predicted proteins | sample 2941351 | NCBI WGS metagenome assembly PXZU01 (sample SAMN08721892, study PRJNA434045) | Viral metagenome, whole genome shotgun sequencing project. | isolation source: viral particles isolated from 30 fecal samples collected over 86 days | host: Mus musculus | place: Germany: Kiel | collected 2017-06 | reverse complement strand
GCCGGTGGGGTATGGAAAACAAAGGAACTCCGGCAACTAAGGCAAAGAATAAATGGAACAAAAAGAATTACGACCAGTTTCTATTGACCATGCAAAAAGGAGATAAAGAAAGATATAGGGCTTTGGCAGAAATGGAAGATATGAGTCTAAATGCCTATATTATAAGAGCGATTGAGGAATATATCTCCCAAGACAAGGGGCGGCAGTGATGCCGCTCTTTTGCTTTATATGTGTCACCACTTTATCCTTTCATATCTGATAAAATAAGATAAAAGGAGAAGATAGCATGGTAAAAGACAACTGGGTATACTGCCCAATCTGCCACAACAAAACACGAACAAAAATCAGGCCGGATACAGAGGCGGTGAATTTGCCTGTATTCTGCCCGGTGTGTAAAAACTCTTCGGTGATGGATATTAAAAAAGGAGAGGCTTATCGTTCGGAAACATTTAAACCATAATATCAGAGCCAGACGCTTGACGCAGTGCCAGACATACCGCATAAAATGCGGCGTGCCTGGCTTTTCTGTTTTTTGAGTCATTCCCTCCTTTCTTGCCGACACACAGCCTTAATGGAAGGTTTCAAATGCGGTTCGATTCCGCCTGTGTGTCTTACCCCGCCGGAGGTCAATCCGGCTTAATCCATACCTGCGGCGGCAGGTCAATAAACACGACCAGGAGGATAAAACATGCAGAAACTTATTGACACTTTGAAATCATTTGGGATTGAGATTCCGGCAGACAAACAGGCAGATGTCAAGAAGGCCCTGTCAGAGCGCTACAAGAACATCGCCGAGCATAACAAGGCCATCTCCAAACTGGAGGCAGACCGGGACACCTGGAAAGAAAAGGCCGAAACCGCAGAGGAAGCCTTAAAGGGCTTTGAGGGAATCGACCCCGCGCAGATACAGGCGCAGCTTGCAGAGTACAAAAAGAAGGCCGAGGATGCCGAGAAGGACCGGGACGCAAAACTCTACGAACGGGATTTTGCGGATGCGCTGAAAGCTGAATTAGAGAATGTAAAGTTTTCCAGCGAGGCGGCAAAAAAGGCGGTGATGGCGGACATCAAGGAAGCCGAATTGAAACTGAAAGACGGCAAAATCTTAGGGCTGAATGACCTTATATCCCAGATGAAAGAAAAAGACGCCTCTGCATTTGTGGACGAAGCACAGCAGCAGGCGCAACAGCAGGCGGCGAGGTTTACGACTCCGAGAGGGCAGCAGACACCGCCGGGAAGCATGACAAAGGCAGATATTATGGCGATTAAGGACCCGTCAGAGAGGCAGGCCAAGATTGCCGAGAATATCTCATTATTCAGGAAAGGATAACAGATTATGGCAGTGATTGAAAATACAACTACCACAGCCCAGATCAAACTTGAGGCAAAGGAAGTTGATTTTATTACCCGGTTCGAGCAGAACTGGGACGCACTCCGGGAAATCCTGGGCATTATGCGCCCAATCAGAAAACAGCCCGGAACAAAACTGGTTTCCAGCAAGGCAACCGTGGAATTGCAGGACGGGAACGTACCGGAAGGCGATGAGGTTCCGTTATCCCAGGCAACCGTTACCCCGGTAGCTTACGAGGATTTGGAACTCGAAAAATTCCGCAAGAGGGTAACGGCTGAGGCAGTAGCTAAGTATGGTGCTGCGATTGCCGTGCAGAAAACGGACGACGCTTTCCTTGTGGAGCTCCAGAACAAGGTCCTTGACCGGTTCTATGCATTCGCACAAACCGGGACTTTAACCGGTACTTATGCAACTTTCCAGATGGCTGTATCAATGGCAGTTACTCTGGTTAAGGACAAGTTTAAGAAAATGCGCCGGGATTATACCAATATCGTCGTATTTGTGAATACGATTGATGTTGGCAAGTATCTGGGAGCGGCGGAGATTACCATTCAGACGCAGAACGGCATTGAGTACTTCAAGAATTTCCTTGGAGCCTCTACAGTTATTATTTCGTCTGAAATCCCGGAGGGCACCGTCCTGGCAATTCCCGCGGACAATATTGTCCTCTACTACATCGACCCAGGTGACGCAGATTTTGAAGAGCTGGGATTAACTTATACCACAGGCAACGGTGAGACAAACCTGATCGGTATCCACAAAGAGGGCGTGTATGGCCGGGTCAGCGGAGATACCCACGCACTCATGGGGATGAAGCTGTTTGCAGAGTTTATCGACGCCATCGCAAATATTAAGATCGGAGCTGCCTCCGGTGCCTCCCTGGGGGAATAACCCCCGCTGCGCTGTCCTCTGGTGACAGCGGGACGAAAGCAAAGAGGACAAGACGGAAGGCGGTGGAATAGTGGCCTACACGGATTATGAGTTTTATACCTCTCACTATAAAAACCCAATCCCGGAGGACGACTTTAACCGGTTGTCCTTCCGGGCAGACATGTTTCTTGATGAACTCACTCGGCGCAGGCTGTTGACCGGATTCCCGTCTAACGAATATGACGCAAATCGGGTAAAAATGGCAGAATGTGAACTCATCAGGATTTATTACATGTTGGAAGTGGCAGAAGAAAATGCCACGGCTTCTGCCTCCGGCACGTCCACGCAGGCAGGCGCTATGCCGGGGACAACCGGCGTTATCACGTCCAAGTCATCCGGCTCTGAATCCATTTCCTACGCTTCCCCGTCAGAGCTGGCCGGGAGCGCTAAGGAATGGTCGGCGGTGTATGCGGCGGCGGGGGACACCAGGGCAACCAATAAACTACTGGCAGAAACAGCAATACCGTATCTGTCCGGGGTGGCTGATGATAAGGGGGTGAATCTGCTGTATGCAGGTATTTAAGTTGCTCAAGAGGCCTTTTTGTAAGCACAGGAAAACAACCCACGTCCGATCATACCTGGACGATTGTGGAGGAAACAGATATATCACCCGGCACGTCTGGAAATGCCAGGAGTGCGGGAAAGAAATTGTTGGAGGTAAATAACATGGATTTTGGAATCACAGGCATAGCAGCAATCACCGTCCTCTGTTTCCTTGCCGCACAGGGCGCAAAAGCCACGGCCATTGATAACAAATGGCTCCCGGTCATTTGCGGCGGTTTAGGTGGTGTTCTGGGCGTTGTGGGCATGAGGATTATGCCGGACTTCCCGGCTCAGGACATTATCACGGCGGCGGCTGTCGGTGTGGTCTCCGGATTTGCGGCCACCGGCGTGCACCAGGCATATAAGCAGATTAAGGAGTAAGCACATGGTAAAAACAATTACAGCAGAAATGGGAGATAAATGCCGCATTGACGTGGATAAGCTGCACGAAATGTTGCTGCAGCTCCCCAGAGAGAAGTATCTGGATCTGTATCATCTCATGCAGTTTCATGTGACCGGATACTCGCCGTTTATGAGTCGCTGCGGCAACTATGCGGTGTAACTATGTACGGGACAACAATCACCCTGTTTAATCTTTATGAATCCCCTACGGCGGCAATCTGGTATCCCCACGTTCTCACCAGCGTTGATCTGAATACAGACAAGGGTCAGATACTGAAAAAGTACGGTCCGGACAGTATCGACAACGCCGAGTTACATATCACTTATGCAGATGTGGACGGACAGAAAATTATTGTCAATGGCCTGACCGGAGAGCCAGCCCTAAACACGATGGGAGAACCGCTTCCCTGGCTCCCGCCGAAAGCGTGGAGGAAGCAGGTCAACGACCTTCTGGACGATACTATCACCTTTTCCCCTGGTGACTTTTTCTGGGACGGAGAGTGGACTGAGGGTCCTGTAAACGATGAGGATTACCGGGGTGGGTTTTACGCCCACATAAATAATTTGTATGACTTTGTGTATCGGATTACCTCTGTAGGCGGCCCGTACTCTGTTATACCGCACTTCGAGATATTGGGGGCCTGATATGGCGAGAAAAAGAAAATTCCGCTTCAAAAAGGTTTCCATCGCCAGAGATGGAGTGAAGATCAAGCTTGACATGGACCGGTTTAGCCTCCAGTTTCAGCGTGCTCAATATGTTCTCGATGGTCAGGTTATGACAGATATGATCCCTCTCATGCCACATCTCAACGGAACGTTTATCCAGGTCACGAGGGGCGCAAGTGCAGCCATACAAGGCAGCGGGCAGGTGTATGCTTCCTATGCTCCGCAGGGCCGGTTTTTATATGAGGGCAAGGTGATGGTCGATGAACTCACCGGATCCGCATGGGCCAGAAAGGGAGCAAGGAAAGTTGTGACAGATATCCCCCTCAGATACACCAAAACTCACAATCCGGAGGTTACTGACCATTGGTTTGACGCCGCCAAGGCAAGAAATGGCGACCGGTGGGTAGCCAAGGTAAAACAGGCAGCGGGAGGTGGAATGGGTGGTTGACAGCAAGAAGCCTATAGGGCGAGACGCGGGAGGATTTGACGCCCTAACGCCGGCCATAAAATCTTTGCTTAATCAGTATCCGGGGCTTTACGAGGGAGAAGAGGTCAAATTCGAGGAACTCGGAAAAGACAGCGGAATCATTTTTTCTGCCAACAGCGGCGCACTGGTATATGCAGAGACAAGAGATATCACAGATACAGTCCGGCAGGAGTGCCGTTTCCCGTTTTATATAGTATACCGCGAAAACTCCATAAGAGAGAGAGATAAGCTCAGAGCCCAGGATTTTTTGGACAAATTTGGAAAGTGGCTCTGCAGGGAGCCGGTTGAGATTAACGGAGCTTTAACGCCGTTCCCCGGGTACCCGAGGCTCTCCGGAGGAAGAAAGATAACCAACATCACAAGAGAGAACTCTTACGGACAGGATCCCAGAGAGGACGGGGTACAGGACTGGGTACTCCCGGTAACGATAGAGTATACCAACAAGTTTACCCGTTGGTAGGAAAGGATAAAAACATGATTGAGAGGAAATATCTTGCACATTACATAGACGCCGCTTTTAGTGCCGATTACTCGGAAACTGATTATGTGCGGCTGGGGGATCATCTGGAAGAGTACAGCGAGGAACTGAATCCCGACTATGAGGTGACCAAAAACATCAAGGGAGAGCAGTCTGTGCAGTTTAGAGGGTATGAGGCACAGTCCAGCGTGGATCCTTTTTACTCCAAGGATTACGATGACGCGCTGTCCAATAAAATTCTGGAGATCATCAACGAGAGACAGACCGGTGACAAGGTAAAAACCTCCATTGTTGATGTGTTCTTGAAACCGAGTGATACCCCCGGAGCCGCACCGACGGTGGTGTATGCATACAGGGAGGACGCCTATGTGATCCCCAGAAGCAAGGGCGGAGATACATCTGGTATCCAGACGCCTTTCGATATTATCAACGCAGGGAACCGTGTAAAGGGCACATTTGACCTCGAAACCAGTAAGTTTACAGTTGACACAGCGAGCGGAGAGGCTCTGAGTTAAGGGAGGATCGCATGGCGAGACAGTTGCAGTTAGATGATCGGGAGTGGATCGAGATTACCAATTCCGACGGTCAGGTAACGGGGGGATTTTTCTGGAATCCCTCTGACCTTGATATCGTCAAACGTTGCGAAAAAGTCATGGATTTTTTTGAGCACTTAGAGATCCCTGCCGGATCCAGCAAGATGGAGACCATCTTTTTGGTTTCTGACGCAATCAAACAGCAAATTGATTTCCTGATACCCGGATCCGCTGAGACTCTGTTCAAAAATATCAACCCTCTTTCTCCGAGAAGCGACGGTACTCTTTTTGCTGAGTATGTCATGCAGCAGCTGACCGAATTCATAGAATCAGAACTCAACATAAGAATGAAAAAGACTACTGAAAAAATCAAGCAGTATACGGAAAAATACAGCAAATGAACGCATATGATCTGCCAACATCTCTCTGCGTAAGCGGCGTGTCGTATCCCATAAGGTCTGATTTTAGGGTTGTCCTTGACATTTTGGTAGCAATGTCTGATCCGGACATGGAGGCATGGGAAAAGCAGGAGGTCATGTTTCAGATTCTTTATCCTGACTGGGAAAGCATTCCCGCAAACGCTTATACAGAGGCCCGTGAAAAGGCTGTGGAATTTATTGACTACACAATTCCTGACAGTCGACCAAAACCCCGAACCATGGACTGGCAGCAGGACGCAGCCATCATTATCCCGGCGGTCAACAAGGTGGCCTGCAGAGAGGTGCGCGCCGCAGAGTATCTCCATTGGTGGACCTTTCTTGGGTACTTTATGGAGATCGAAGACGGTATATTTTCTCAGGTCCTTGCAATCAGGCAAAAAAGAGCCAAAGGGAAAAAGCTGGAGAAATGGGAAAGGGAATTTGAGCGCGACAACGCTGATCTGGTGCGGCTGGAAAAAAAGATAACCAAAGAGCAAAGACAAGAGATGGAATCCATAGAGAAGTGGCTGCGGAAAGCGAGGTGAGGCTGTGCAGGCAGATGGACATATTATCATCGATACCGCAATCAATACGGACGGTATTGAGCAAGGCACGTCAGAGATACAGTCGATACTCTCCAATCTTGGCGGAACCGTAAAAAAAATAGGGCTTCTCGTCGCGGCGGCCTTCGGAGTCAAAAAACTGATTGACTTTGGTAAAGAGGCAACACAGCTGGGCTCCGATCTTTCAGAGGTCCAAAATGTCGTGGACGTCACTTTTTCCAGCATGTCTGGCAAAGTAGATGAGTTCGCGAGAAACGCTATCCACTCCGCCGGCTTGTCCGAAACGATGGCAAAGCGGTATGTCGGAACATTTGGAGCCATGTCTAAGTCCTTTGGCTTTACAGAGGCTGAGGCTTATGACATGTCCACGGCCCTTACACAGCTTACCGGAGATGTGGCCTCTTTTTACAATCTGTCTCAGGAACTCTCTTACACAAAATTAAAGTCTGTTTTTACCGGAGAGACCGAAAGCCTCAAGGATCTGGGCATTGTTATGACTCAGGCAGCTCTTGACGCCTATGCCCTGGAAAATGGCTTTGGCAAAACGACAGCAGCCATGACAGAGCAGGAGAAAGTGGCGCTCAGGCTCAAATTTGTGCAGGAGCAGCTGACCCTTGCCTCCGGCGATTTTGTGCGGACCAGTGACGGCTGGGCGAATCGGGTGAGGGTAATGCAGCTTCAGATATCCTCTCTTAAGGCAACTATTGGACAAGGCCTCATCAATATCTTCAGTCCGGCGCTCAAGGCCATCAATGTTGTGCTGGCCCGCCTTGCTACGGTCGCGAATGCTTTTAAAGCTCTTACAGAACTACTGACCGGCGGGAGGGCTCAGGCAAATGGCAATACCGGAGTGGTCAATGATATGTCGGCTACTGCGGATAGCTACGGAGCCGCCGCAGAAAGCGCGGACAAGTATGCTGAGGCCGCAGAAGGAGCCGGAGCCGCTGCGGAAAAATCCGGGAAAGAGGCCAAGGGGGCCCTTGCCTCTTTTGACAAACTTAACGTCTCGGCGGATCAGTCCGGTTCTGGCGGCGGTGGATCTGGCGGAGGCGGAGGCGCGCTGTCCCAAGTTCAGGACATCGACTACGGCAAACTGGCCGAGGGGGAAAAAGAGACCGACAAAATGAGTGCGGTCCTGGAGGCACTCACCAACAGATTCCGGGAGTTGAAAGGCCTGTTTAATGAGGGTTTTAAGATGGGTGTGGGTGATCTGTCTGTTTTGGACAGTATCAGAAGCGGCATGGAGGATATCCGTGACGGTCTTTTAGACATCTTTACGGACGGTGCCGTTGTAACTGCCGCCAACAACATGCTCGACACGCTGGCTTATGACATGGGACGGGTGGCAGGATCCTTTGCCTCCATCGGGCTTTCCGTTGCCGACGCCATCGTCGGTGGATTTGCAAAGTATGTCTCCCAGTCCAGAGAGAGGATCAAATCTTTTCTGGTGTCCGTGTTTGATATTACGGGGTCTGTAAGCACCATCGCAGCAGATTTTTCGGTAGCCGTGGCGGATATCTTTTCAGTGTTCCGGGGAGACGTGGCAAAGCAGGCGATAGCGGACATCATATCCATCTTTTCAAATGCCTTTATGGGATCCGTTCAGCTTGCCGGAAAGCTTTTTCGAGATTTTGTCAATGTGATTTTAAACATATTCACAGAAAATTCGGGCGAAATAAAAAAAGCGCTTGAGAACTTCCTGTCTCCTGCATCAGAAGTTTTGGACACGTTGTCGGACGCCGTAGAAGAAACGTTTGACAACCTAAATCAGATGTATGATGAGCACTTAGCGCCGCTGTTTACATCTATCAAAGATGGATTTTCCCGTATCTTGTGGTCAATCCTGGAAGGATACAATCAGTACATGGCACCGGTCCTCGACAGGCTTGCAAAAAAGGTCACAGAAGTCTGGAAAGAACATGTGCAGCCTGCAATTGATAAAGCCATAGAGGTTGTTGGTAAAGTTGGAGATGTAGTGATGGCTTTTTGGGAAGAGATATTACAACCGCTTATAGACTGGATCGTCACAAACATCTATCCGGTTGTTGCCCCCATCATACAAGAGCTTGGGACAGTTTTTATTGTAGCCTTCGGAAGCATGGCAGATACAGTCACCAAACTCCTGGAAGTCCTTTCAGGGATCCTGGATTTTATAACAAAAGTATTCCGCGGAGACTGGGAGGGCGCATGGAACGACATAAAATCTGTCTTTGATGGAGTCATGAACCTGCTTCCCAATTCGGTCAAGAGTGCAGTGGATAAAATCCTTGGATTTATAAATTCCGTCATCGATTCTGTAAAAGAAGCCCTGAGTTGGTTTAAGAGGCTTGACGAGGACGGCAGTAAAACAAAGTCTCTCACCCTGAACGTGGCCAAAACAATCACAGGTAAGGCCTCAATTCCAAAAAGAGGGACTCATCTCCCTCGTCTTGCCTCAGGCACCGTAGTGCCTCCCAGGGCTGGAGAGTTTGCGGCAATCCTGGGAGACAACCGGCGGGAGACAGAAGTAGTATCGCCCCTGTCCACGATGAGACAGGCCATGCTGGAAGCCATGCAGCAGGCCGGCGGCATGGGAGGCGGTGACATTAACCTTACAGTAAATCTTGACGGACGTCAGATATACCAGACCATAGTAAGGCGGAACCGCATGGAGACGGACCGCTCAGGCATTAATCCTATGATGGGATAGGTGACAGCACATGAAAAACAATTACAAAGGCTATCTCCTTAAATTTGGAGATTATCAACTCCCAAACTCGTTTATCAGTGAGTATCCCTCTGTGCCAAGTCAAAGAATTGAAAAGAAGGCGTGGAGGGATAATGCAGAGGACTTGCACAGGGTAACATCTCCGAACTTTAAGACCACATTGACTCCTGTCATACGCGCAATGTCACTCGATGAGTCAATCCTGTTCGAAGAGATCAAAAAACAGGGATTACTGGATCATATCGAAAGAAAGTATCATGTCACGTACTGGAACCGGGAGACGCTGGACTATGAATCCGGGGAATTTTATGTGCCAGACATCGAGTATGTGTTAAAACACATCGCAAACGAAGAGACCGGAGAGATGTACTACGAATCTTTTGTTTTGGAGATGGTGCAGTACTGACAAAAAGGGGAGGTGGGCAAAATGCTTGAAATCGAACAGAAGTACAAGGATTTATACTCCACGTATGGCGGCAAAAGTATCCGCCTGGTATTTTTTAAAGATAATTTTCGCGCCCTCTATCCATCAGAAACACTATATCCATCAGAACAGCTCTATCCCTCAGAGATGTCTGGAGACTCTGTGTCTTTTGAGATATCAGACAGCATGGTGCATACGGACACGATGGTCATCACGGAAAGCCTGTGCTCGGAGGAAAATCTGGACTTCGGGGCCTGCGAATCATCTCAGTTTGAGATTGTGGTGTCGGATTTATCAAGGGACATCGCAGGCAAGGAGTTTATGCTCATCGAATCCTATTTCGGATTTGATTTGGTGCGTGGTATATATACCGTGGATTCCACTCCGAAAGAAAACGACAGGAAGACGCGCCGGATCATCGCCTATGACCGCATGAGACGGTTTGATAACGATGTCTCAGGCTGGTATAACAATCTGAAGTTCCCGATGACTTTAAAGCAGTTCCGGGATTCCCTCTGCGATTTTGTAGGCGTGCCTCAGGCCGCCCATACGTCGCTTGTCAATGACGGGATCACGATAAATAAAACCATCTCCCCCGAAGCTCTCAACGGAAGAGATGTGCTGCGATATATCTGCCAGATCAATGGTGTTTTTGGAAATATCAATCAAATTGGAGAGCTGAGATATGTTGCAATCCCCAAAAAACAGGACGTTACAGACACCATCTCTATTTATAAAACCGCGGAATCTGAAGAGTATACAGTTCCAGACATTGACACCGTGAAGATCCAGAAAGAAGAGGGGGATATTGGCGGGATCAGCACCGGGGGCGATGACATGAATGTCTATATCGTCGAGGGAAATTTTTTAGTCTATGGAAAGACCACCTCACAGCAAAATGAGATTGCCAACAATATCCTTTCCGTGGTATCTGATCTTGGGTACAGGCCGGCAAACGTCGAGATCAGCGGATCCCCGTGGTATGAGATGGGAGACCGGCTTGTGATCGAGACCAGCGACGGGCCCGTCAACACCATCATCACGTCCCGGGTATGCAACGGGATCCAGGGCTCCATGGACAGTATCGAGAGCACCGGGAGTCAGGAATTAAAGAGAGTGTTTAATATTCGCTCCCAGATCATCGAGACAAAAGGACTGACCGCAATCCTCAAAAGGACTGTGGAAGAAGTCTCGAATGACCTCACCAATTTTGAGACGCAGACCAACTCCAAATTTACTCAGACGTCCGATAAAATCGAGGCTGAGGTCACCCGGGCCAAGGGAGCCGAGAATCAGCTCGGGAGCAGGATTACGCAGACAGCCACAGAAATCCGCTCTGAGGTCTCGAATACAGCAAAGGGATTACAGAGCCAGATTACTCAGCAGGCCGGCCAGATCGCCCTTAAGGTGAGCCAGGGAGACGTCACAAAACAGCTTAATTCTGAGCTTAAGATCACGGGCAATGCCATAGCGCTTACGACGGGACATTTTACAATCAATGCAAAAAACATGACCCTGGACGCACAGGGAAATGCGACGTTTTCCGGATCCGTAAGCGGTGCCGCCATAACCGGTAGCACTATAACCGGAAATACTATAAGTGGAGGGACGATTTCCGGTTCTTATGTATATGGATCAGAAATCGAAGTAGGCCCATTTTATGCTGGAGATGACTATGTTGACATGGGAGATTTTAGGGTATCTTCAAATGGTTACGGAATGCTGTTTAGTACTGATTCCGGAAATACTGTACAAATATCATCTGCCAGAAATTCAGAATGGAATGGTCCTCATATACAGCTGAGATATTCCGGATATGCAACACAGATATCTCACAGAGCGATCAGCACAGAAGAATTTTATCCAACGTCGTATGAGCATGGTATCACCTACTGGATAGACTGGTTATATGATGCCGTAAGAGACCTTCAAAGTTTAGTATAAGGAGAAAAAATGTATTATATAAAAAAGACTCCATCTCCAAGAGGCTATACAGAATTAGAAGATCCTGTAATGGTTGATAAAATCTCTGGAGATTGT
>PXZU01000140.1_pt1 | contig 11588 bp, 13 predicted proteins | sample 2941351 | NCBI WGS metagenome assembly PXZU01 (sample SAMN08721892, study PRJNA434045) | Viral metagenome, whole genome shotgun sequencing project. | isolation source: viral particles isolated from 30 fecal samples collected over 86 days | host: Mus musculus | place: Germany: Kiel | collected 2017-06 | reverse complement strand
AATGGAATGGTCAACTCCTTGGTAACACTCCAAAATCCATCCTTCCGGCTCAAAACGCACCCGGTATCCAATCCCAGCGGTTTTTGCCAGGCTTGTAATGGTTTCTAGCGAATTTTTATAAGCAACCTGCATATTAACCTTTTGAGAAAGCCCAGTATTTTCTCCTGCTTTCAATAAAGGGAAAATCCGGGTAATCTCCGATGAGAGGGACAAAATCGCTTGTTCTGTTGTCGTGTTGAAATTGTATTGCTTGTTGATAATCGCTCGCTCCATCACACTAGAGAGCATCCGCCCGGAAACCGAAAGGTCGTTACCTTCTATTTCAATCGCTTCAATGATCGCTGCTTCGGTTCGGTCGATTCTTCGTATCACGTGGCCAGGCTTCAGCAAATCCACCTGATCTGCGGAAGCTAAAACGTGTAACTCCACTTCTCCTGGCTCAAAATATTTGCGCCGCCACCGCAGGCTGGTCATGACATCTATAATCCCAACCAAATTCACTGGATTGTAAATATAAAGTTCCATTTTATGCCCCCCAATACAGCGGTGTACTGATAATCGAAACACTCAATACATCAATTCCGGTTTCCGCGTCATAACGATAAACGTTGTCGCCTGGCTCCGCTTGCAACCAAGTAGAACCGAACTCCCATAAATGGTTGATGTTTGAGGTCACGCCGCCCCGGATTAGCTTCGCCCGCTTATTTCCGTTTCCGGTCGTGATTTCCAGGATATCCCCTAAGTGCATTTCAATCTGCACTTTCAAACCCCGCTGCCGGTTAATGTCAAACAAGCTGGGGTTGACCACCGTACCGCCTGCCATAAATTTGATGGTTAACCCTCTGGTAACATTAGAAGTATTCACAACATTGGCAATCAATGTGGAAACCTTTTCCCCCACTTTCCAAGAAGGAGGCAGATTCAAAGGCCATTGAATCAACCCTTGCCAAACCGCCATTTGCGTTAGTTCATCTTTGACTGATTGAAACAACGGATTTGGGCAAATGAGAGAAACTTCTACCTCACGGACAAACCCAGAAAAATTAAAATTGATTTCCTCCACGTAATAATCAATCTTCTTTTCTTTATCTTGATCGTAGTAGTATAAAGTCCCTTTAGAGCGGGGTTGGAAGAAAGAAAACATCCTTTCTCGCCAAAACAGATGATCGTTTTTGATTTGAGCGACAATGACAATATTCCGCATTTCTGCGGTGCTGCCCATATAAATTTCCCCGTCAAAATCGCTAGGCTTTTCTGTTTGAATATCAAACTTGGTTTCGGAAATCCCTTCCACTTCTTTTACCCAGAGCGGAAAACCATACTTAAATTCAATCTCCTGTCCGTTTCGTTTGCAGATAATTTTCATCGTACCCCCGCCTTTGCGATCAGTTTTCGGGTGGCGGCTCTGGTTTGTCTGGCAACTTCGGAAGGAGTCAATGCCTGCGGACTGTAAATGTTCACAGTCTGCTGATAACCGCCCCCACCAACCAGTTTTTGTCCTTCTTTCTTCTGGCTGTTGGTCAGCGGGGTTACTCTGGTTTTTCCATTGACAACAGAGAGCAGCTCCGGCCCCGCCTCGCCCACAATGGCGTTACCTTCCAAAACGGTACCGCCTTTTGCAAGTTTCGGGATATGTGGGATTTCTGGAATAGTCAAGCCGACTAAGGAAGAAACTGCGTTAACTCCACGAATCAGCACATTAATGCCGTCAATCGCTTTGTTAATTAATCCAATTACAAAATTTAATGGGGTTTTTACAATTCCTACCAAAGCATCAAAAACACCTTTGAAAATATTCTTGATTCCTTCCCACGCTTTTCCCCAATTTCCAGTAAATATACCAACCACAAAATCAATAATTCCGCCCAGCAACGTTTTCAACCAATCAAGTTTGTCGCCAAAAAAATTAAATACACTTTCAAAAATACTTTTTATTCCGTTTAAAGCCCCTTGCCAATTTCCGGTGAATACCCCTTTCAGAAAATCAATTACACCGCCAAAAACGCCTTTAATCAAATTCCAAACAGATTCTACTTTGTCGAAAAATGCATTGAGAATATTTCCAAACGCTCCAAAATTTTCCGTCCAATCCTTTTGAAATATCCCAGTTAAGAAATCATCAAATTTTTGGAAGATTCCAGTAATAAACTCCCATATTTTTAGAACTGCCTGCCGAAATGCTTCGTTTTTATCCCAAAGGTCTTGAATCACTTTAATAAACCCAAGGATCGCCGTTACGATAGCTACAATCGGATTGGCTTTTAAGAAATCCAACGCTTTTCCAAGGGCTGGAATTGCTGAATTGGATAAGAACCCCATGATAGTGGAAACGCTTTGAATCCCTTTCGCTAACGGGCCGATAGCCGCTATTGCACTGCCAATTGTCATAATGACAATTTTTGTTTTATCATCTAAGTTTGTCCACCAGGTTATCAGTTCCGAAAGTTTACCAACCACAGTTTCCAACACCGGAACCAAAGCCTCTCCCAAAGGAATCAGTACTTCGGTTTGTAAATTCCGTCCTACCGCCGCCAACCGCTCTGTCACATCGTCGTACTGGACGTTTTTCAGTTCTTCCATGGAGTTTTTAGTGCCGTCAATCCCGCCTTGAATCACTCCTAATTGTGTGGTGACTTGAGGCCCCAAATCCTCCCACATAGTGCCGAACAAAGCGACTCCGGTGGCGTTTTGCTCCAAAGGATCCTCCATAGCCGCTAATCCGGTCATTACTTGCAAAAACGCTTCTTTCGCGCTTTCCCCGCCAGCCGCAAATTTTTCCCGCATCACATCCGCATCCAAGCCAATGGATTCAAAAGCAACGTTGGAGTCGTCGGATAATTCCAAAACACGGATGGCGTTTTCTTTTACCGCGTCTCCCAGCTTGTCCAGATTGAACGCCCCGTTTTCCGCACCATTCACAAAGATATTAAACATATCTTCGGCAGAAAGCCCCATTTTAGAAAACTGTACCGAATATTCATTGATACTGTCTAAGAATTCCCCGGAAAAATCCAAACCATTTTGCGCGCCCTGAGCAATCAAATTAAATGCCTGATCGCCGTCAATCCCAAACTGCTGCATTAAAGTGTTGGCGGCACGAACAGACTCACTTACATCATAGCCAAACACATCCCGCAGCACCAAGGCGTTTTCGGTTAAATTTTGCAATCCGGCTCCGCTGTCCATTTTTCCAATCTGGGTGACTACTTGGGAAATCGCGTCCGAAACATCCTCGAAGGATTCCCCGTAATTTTTGTTATAGATATTCTCCATAACAGAACGATACGCTTCCATTTCTTGTTCCGTCATTCCGGTTGAGGACTGTAAATCATTTAAAGCTTTATTGAGATCAGACGCGCTTTTTACGCCAAGAACCCCCAGACCAGCGAACCCGGCGGAAACTGTCATCATCTTGTCCCCGATTTTTCCAGCTCCTTCAGACACTTTTCCGGTGATTTCTGAAATCTTGTCCATTGCTGTATGGCTTTTTCCGGCTTGTTCCTCCAATTTTTTCAAACTCTGTTCCGTTTCGATAATTTCACGTTTTAAGGCGTTGTATTGATCTTGGCTGATTTTCCCTTGTTTAAATTGTTCCTGAGCTTGCTGTTCTGCATTTTTCAACACATCCAGCTTGGATTTTGTTTCTCCCACCGCCTGCGCTAAAAGCTGTTGTTTTTGCCGAAGCAATTCGGTATTGGTAGGGTCAAGCTTCAATAACCGCTCTACGTCTTTCAGTTGTCTTTGTGTGTTGCCGATCTCTTTGTTTACGCCGGATAACGCTTTATTTAATCCAACGACATCCCCACCGATTTCAACAACAATTCCTTTAATTCTCCCTGCCAAACAATCACCCCGCTAAAACTTGTCAAAATCTTCTTGTGTGGCCATAATCGGATAATTGTATTCATCATTGCTAGATTCAGTGAACATATCGTTCACCATCCCAACCGTTAAAAGTTCCAAATCCCGAAGTGCGATCCCCAATTGAACGCATCGTAATAAGAATAAAGGAGTATTTAACTCCCTGCTACTTGGTCTAATTTTTTTTTACTTTCAACTGTCACTTGCTCATTTAGTCCCCAAAGCCGCAAAACTTCCGGCAGAATTTCATAAATCGAAAAAACGTGAAATTGCTCCATCCATTCTTCAATACTGGAAGGAACATCCTCCGGGGCTGCATGTTTCGCCATGATATAAGCGCAGTTTTCAAAGATTTCTAAATCAACCGCTTTGAATTCTTCTTCCTGGTTTTGGGATACCTTTCCATACGCTTTACGCAGCTTGTCCAAGTCCTGAATAATATCTCGGCCAAACTTGATCCGGTACAATCTCGGTACTGCCGCTGTCGCTTTAAATTTCACTGATTTTCCATCAATTTGCAAAATTGTTTCCATAAACATCCTCCTGCATTACAACCGCACTATTTCACTAGATGGTATTTTGGGCATCCATACCGATTGAAACCATTTATTGCGAACTTCATCCGTGGTATCTGCTCCTGTTTTTGCTTTTACATAGTTGTTATAGCTTAGCGGAGAAGCGGTTAGGCTGATGGTTTCGGTTGACGGCTCTTTACTTTCTGTAGTGGTGCTTCCTTCGATATTCGGCCGGGTAGCGGTGCAGTTATAAAACACGTGACAAATCCCATTAACATCGCCATCAAACTGGAATAAAAGAGCAAAGGTCTTAGATTCAATGTTTGCTTGTTCCACAATCACTTTGTCGGTTTCATCCAAATTCTCCCCTAATACCTCGGTACGAAAGCTGTCGGGAATCAAAGCAACTTCCAATTCACCGGAATACCCATTATTCGCTACTGTAACGTAATACGGGATTCCATCCGCATAAAACGGGGTTGTATCTCCTTCTGGAGAAAGAGAAATACTAACACCTCCTGGAATTGGTATCGGTTTCGCAAAAACCGGAGCGCCATTTTCTCCGGTCGTAAAAGTTGCATAATGTACATTTTTTAAGTTAAATCTTACTTTGTTTCCTTGTGCCATTGTTTACACCTCGAATTCATATAATGTTTGATATAGTTTCTGTCCGTTTATGTAAGAGCCGGATTTTGCGTAAGAAATACTGGCTTGCTCTAAAACATCATCAATTTTATGTTCGACTGCGGGATCTTTTTTGTTGGTATAAAGCTCCACGCTGTACCCTGCGATATGGTAGTATAACATTCCATCCGCATAGAATTTATCCTCATAATTGACCAGGTACACACCCCACGGAAGGGACGGAGGTTTTTCCCAATGATGATAGGCAAAAGGGATGCCGCTCCCTTGCAAAACCTTGTATAGTTCCGTTTGCGTCATCCTTTTTTCACACTCACTTCCACTTTTTTTATTAGTTGTTCTTCCGCCCAATCTACTGCTGGTTTGATGTGCGGTTTTCCCGGAACACGCCCACCTCCGGTTTTTGCGTGACCATGCTCCAAAAGGTGGGTTAATTGGTAATCGGTTTTGTTATAAACCTTCATGCGGATATCTTGGTAATTTTCGAACGCCACCAGTTTGCTCCACCCTTTCCGGTAATCTCCAGTTTTTACCGGAGAGTTTTGACGGATTTTATCCCGGCAACTAGTAGCAACTTCCTTCACATCCCGCTTGATATCATCCATCAGATGGTCGCTGTAGGATTCCAATTCTTTCGTTACCGCTTTGGCCAAATCGTCTATTTTTATACTCATGATGGAACCCCTGTTTTTTTCGTTAAATAAAGCTCTGTTGTTTCTTTGTTTTGGTCTGTATACGTCCGGTAGATTGTATAGACTTCCCCACGGAACTCCAACTCGGATTCCCCTTGATAATCCTGCCAAAAGGTTTTCAACCGGAAATCTGGCTTTAATCCGATTTGGGAAGCGGCATAAAATTCATATTGAGTCGCACTGCCAACCGAAACATAAATTTTCCGCTTTTCATCTTTGGAAATTTGATTTCCGATCTCGTCATGCTCATACGTTTTTCGGATTAAATAAGCTATGTCATCCATTGGAATCACCTGCCAGTTTTTCAGATAACAACCGGTTATTCAGCGCATACCGGAGCATTCGGGGCATTCCATTAATCTGCTCTTTTCGTTTTCGGTACAAATACGCTGCGTACATCACAACCAGCGCGTTATCACCGACTGTTTCTTCTAAAAAAATCCCTTCTTTTTGAATGAAATCTTTTGCTGTTTCCAATAAAAAAAGAAGATAGTCGTCAAGTTGATCAGTTATGATTTGTAGATCCATTTTCAGCAACATCAATTGTTCCATACAATCACTTTCTTACTTTAGCAATCGCTTCTTCGGTTGGAGTGTTTGCGGTATCCGGCGCAAAATCAACACTGGTTGTCACTGCGGCATTGTTAATATTGATTCCTACAAACGCCTCTGCGATAACAGGCATACCATCGTATCGGGCGGTGCCTTTAAATACAGTGTTATCTTGGATAAACTGGGTGTGCTCGGAAACACTCAAAGTTGTACCGGCACGTTCTACCAATGTATACAAATCCCCGTAACCGCCAATAATGTCTCCGTCTGGGATAAAGTTCAGAATCACCACGTCGCCGCCGGTTACTGGCATGGTGTAATTGATTTGAGAAACCGCAAACCCGTTCAAATCATAGGTAACTGCTTTAGAAATCACTTTTGCGTAAGTTCTCTCATTCATTACCCAAAATTTCTTACCGAAAGAGTAATCCGACTTTGCCACCGCCGCATTATTGACAAACGCTCCGAAGAATTCCGCATTGCTTAGGGCGCTATCTATTTTCAATAAGTGAGTAGTGGATAGATTTTTCCATTCCGGCGCAAACACCGGATACCCTTCCGGTTTACTTGCTTGCGCCAATCGGGTCACAATGCCCAGTGGCATTTTTACACCGGTGCCATATACAATTGCTTTATCCAACGCTAAACCAATGGACTGCCCTAGCATGGTCATGATCTCTTGGAACAAATCCAAATCAGAATCTTCTAAAATAGCATTGCACATCACAATATAGCCGCCGACTTTGTAGCCATCCAATTCTACTTGGTTAAAGGAAATCGAAAGCTCATTCAACGTAGCGCACATTTCTGTCCAGATTGCTTCTGGAACCGTTCCGGCAATTCGCTGTCTCGCTTGGCCGCTGACCTGCTTCAAGCTAACTTTGCTAATTAAACGGGAATACGCCTGGATATTTTCCCGGAGCAAATCCAGCGCGATTGTAGGAATCAGCAACTCAGATCCACTTACCGCCCGTTTTTCCTTCATCAGCTCCCGCACACGGGTTAAAAATCCTTTGATATCCTCACGGGATAAAAACTGATCTCTTTGCTCCATGCTCATGCCAAAAAAATTACCTCTGTGTTTCATTTCTTCGCCTTCCTTTCTTTCCTCTGTTTTTTTCTCGCTAGAAGTGGAAACGTTTGGGTTTTTCCGCTCTAGTGCCGCAATCTGGTTTTCAATTTCTCCGATTTCTTTTTCCAAATCGTTGATTTTTTCTTGGTGTTGTTCTTTTTCCTGCTCGAAGGTTTCGATTGCTTCTTCTACCGCATCTTTATCCTCTTGGGTTTCTGCTTCGTCAATCGCCTGCTCTAATTCCGTTTCTTTTTCCTGAAATTCAGATTCCTTCTCCCGAAACTGAGCCAACAACCCTTTTTTATCCTCTAATTTTTTTCGTAAAAGAATTTGTTTTAACGCCATGTTACGACCTCCTAAATCGTTTTCTCATTTCATTTTTCCAAACTTCTGTTTTTCGTTTTTGGATTTCTTCCAACGCCTGCTTTCTGGCAGTTACTTCTGTATCTTCATAAGCTGGAAAGGTAACCACAGAAACTTCATACAAAACAACCTTTTTAATTCGCCATTGTACGGTTCCGTTTGGCCCTTCTTGAAAATCTTCCTCTACAATGTCAAATCCAAAAGAACATTGATCTACATCTCCACGCTGCACACGGTGATATAAATTCATAGCGTCGGTATCTTTGGGATTGATTCGAATGCGTCCCCAAAGCCCTTTTTCATCTTCCAGTAACTCTAAAGTGCCGGCTTTGGTGCGCCCTAGTACCAACTTAGTATCATGATCCACCAAAGCGCGCACATCTTCCCGCTGTAAAGTTTCGGTAAACGTTCCCGGGAGTACGGTTTCGGTAGCTCCATCCCACAGATGATACAAAGCGTTAAATACAGAAAAATAACCTTCTATGTACAACTCCCCAGTTTCTTCCGCTCGGGTAGCGAAGGAAGCCGGCACGCTCCGAACTTGCCTAATTGCTCGATTCATCCTTTTCTCCTTTCTGGATTAATTTTTTTTGATCTCCAATCATACCAACCGGAATATAATTTTCTAAAATCACCCGCTCATCCAATCCCTTTTCTGGTGGAAGGTTGATCCAGTTTCGCACTTCATTTCCGCTCATAATACCGCGTACATACAACTCCTGCCCAACGGTAGATAAATCTTTGATGTTATATCCATACAGCGTGCGGCTGTTTAGTTTAAAATATAAATCAGGTGACCAGAGCAGTTTTCTAGTTAATTCCTGCTCAATAATTTGAACTTTTGGCATGATGTAGGTATCAATAAAATTCCGGTGCTCGTCTGGGTTAAAATCCCCAGCCCCCACTACGTAAGGAGGAACCCCAATAATTCCAGCCACGGTTTTTTTATCAATGGTTACTGCATCCGTAATTGCCAGATCATTCAAAGATAACGGTTTGATTTGCTGGATATCCGATAACTCAGACGGAATCACCCAAGGTTGTCCAGCCTCCTGCGCCTCGATGTATTCTTTCAAAAATTTTGATCGACCAGCCTGCCCGGCAAATTCTTCCGCTAACGCATCCACCCGCACAATCACAGAAGGTTTCCACTTGCTTTCCATAAATCCTCGTTTGGTTTCTGCCGCTTGCTTAAGGTTATGGATGACATCCCGCAACGCCGCCCGGTACCCTTGTCCCTTCCAAGGAAAATTTGGGTCTGGGTTTATCTCAAAGTGCAAAATTTCATTGGAATCGTACCGTTTCCCCAAATAATCCACCCAATAATTGTTAGACTCTCCTGGGACGAACGACACGCTAGACGGCGGCAGAGAAATCAAATCATCCAAAAAATCTCCTTGAAATTTGGGGTATACCACTTGGTTGCCTTCAATCAGCAAATTCCTGACTATGTTATACATCCAGTTTTTTCGGGTGCTAATATTCGATGGATTGATGTCAACTTTTTTAGCTAGTTCGTTTTGAATGCGAATATCTCCATCTGCGGTATTTTTCATCAAATGAATGGTCATGCTACTGATTAAATCCGCAATATACCCCACCGCCATTTGTACTTCTGGATTCTCCGATAATCGGGTATAACTAGAACAACACAAAATATCATACAAATCACTGGAATAAACTAACCCCGCTTTGGGCTCTGCTCTAGCCCCCTGTTTTCTTCTTTTAAAAAAATTCATTCGTCAAACCACCTCTTTGCTTTCCCACTTCGCTCTAAGCATTCCAGCATACGAATACAAGCAAATACGGAAGCGTCAAAAATATCAATCCTTTGTTCCGGCATTACTTTTTCATACTGGATCATGTCGTCTGTTTTTTCGATGGCGCTTACGTTTTCTACGCAGTATTCATAAGCATCGCTATGCAGATAATAAAGTTGTCTGTTTTTTGCTTTTTCTTCAATCACGCGGAACCCTTCCGACTTTTTATAAAAATACTGAGGCTGATCAATTACTTTAAATCCAGCCGCTTTCATCCCTAAAAAATATTCCCGGCAGAATTTCCGGTCGTGTCCAACCTGTTTGATTTTGAATCCCATTTTTTTCATTTTGATAAACCAATTTACTACATCGGCATGATTAACCGTAGGAGAATTACACAAATCCAACCATCCATCATCTTGCCAGCCAAACAACGGGATTCCATCTTCATCCGCTTTCTTATGGGCGTTAACCACCGGGAACCAAGCGTGAGTGATAATGATATCGACATCCTTGTAACGTCCGTAAAGGCAAGCGGCGGTTAAGTCATGCAGTTTGGATAAATCCGCACCGCCGTACCAATCAACAGGCAGCTTCGCCAACTCTTCCAACGTCCAAGAATACTTGGAATCGCTTTGCCGAAACTCATGGATATTGAAATATGCTTTGATAGCGGATGTGTAAACATTGAGAGATTTTGCAAGGAAATCCTTCCGCTGTTGAGGATCGTTCTGTGCTTGAATTGCATCGTTCATAATGTCCGCAGGCCGGATGGTTACCCCGTAGTTTGGATTTGCCATTTCATGCTGCTTTGCGCTGGTGAAATCCACATTTCCTTTTTCATCCTCTTCTGCTTTCGCAATGAAAATAAAACAACTTTCATCTTTGGCGGTTTCACTGAGTACTTTTTGACAATATTTTAAGCGGCGGTAACAAAACGAGGACATATTATCTCCCGCTGTTGTGATACCAATCATCAGTTTATTGGTGTACGCTTTCATCGCTTCTTTGATGATGTTGTATTGCTTCGGGCTTTTGTAAGCGTGCATTTCATCCGCAATTGCAAAGTTGCAGTTTAGAGAATCCTGCGCGTCTGGATTGGCAGCCAGTGCCTCAATGCGAATGCTGCCTATTTCCGCACCGTCCTGGTTATAGAATTTCCGGGACAAAGAATGTTCGCTGTTGTTATCCAGTAAACGGAACCGCTCAATTTCTCCCATCTCTTTCAAGTTAAAGGTGATGATATTGAAACTTTGCAGTGCCTGACGTAAAGCGGCGCCCACAATATAAACAGTAGAACCACTTGCTCGCTCTAACAAAGAGAACGCCCACGCCAAAGCTGCAATAAAAGTTGTTTTTCCGTTCTTTCGCGGAATAAAGATAAACGCTTCTTTGTATCGCCTTTCGTTGGTACCGGCAAAATAAAACCCCACCAAGTTAAAAATGATAAATTTTTGCCAAGGCTCTAAAATAAGCGGTTTCCCTTTTAAGCTAGTTCCGTCCAGCAACTCCCCTTGCTGATGCACAAAAGTGTTTTCAATGATGTGGATCACAAATTCTGCATCTTGAATCCGAAAATCATAAGTTGGATTTTTCAAGTCTTTTTGGAAGCGAATACAAGCAAGCAAAATTTCTTTGCCTACGATTTTTTTCCCGGCGCAAACTTCCTTTACATACTGCTGAGCAACCGCGAAATTCTTCGACTTAACCAAACCGGCTCAACGCCTCCTCTAACCTGCTGGGTTGGGAGGTTTGTTTTACCGCATCCCCGGAAATCCGTTTCAATCCGGCAGGGGTCAGACCGAGCACGTTTTCCATATCAAAGATTTCTTTACGAAGCCCTTCAATAGATTGGTAAAGCGCTGTTTTGCGGTTATTGGTCGCCCCGGCTTTGTTGGTATACTCCTCTGTGATGATGCAGCCAGCTTCATACCAACGTCCCATTAAAATTTCCAACTGCACCCGCATTTCCGCATATCTGGTAATCACCGGGGAAAATTCCTCTTTATACGTGTTCAGTTTTTTCATATCGTCCACCGTTTGCAAAAAAATAGCGTCAAATTTATTTTCATGCACCACACTTAACACAAGCCGTCAACCCCTTTCTTCGAAACACTCGCGCAGTTGGAAA
>PXZU01000137.1_pt1 | contig 11682 bp, 11 predicted proteins | sample 2941351 | NCBI WGS metagenome assembly PXZU01 (sample SAMN08721892, study PRJNA434045) | Viral metagenome, whole genome shotgun sequencing project. | isolation source: viral particles isolated from 30 fecal samples collected over 86 days | host: Mus musculus | place: Germany: Kiel | collected 2017-06 | reverse complement strand
ATTGATATTTCCAAGCGCGGCGCGCAGCTGCTTGGATATCAGACTCAGGGAACAGCCAAAGTGCGTGTCGAATTGTTGGAAGATGAAAGTCGTGAGTTGAAAGCAGCATTGTTGAATGAACCAATGCCCAGCCGTTATGAAAAACCGGCAAAGGCAACCGCTTATGCGCAAAATGTTGTTGTGCCTAAGAAACAAATTGAAGTTTACAGGGCTAGCGAGCCGTTGCCGGCGTATCAAAATGCCAATGCTGCCGATAAAAACTATTTTGTGCAGGCAGGCGCTTTTTCAAAACAAGATACAGCGCACGACCTTAGCCGCAAGCTGACGCAGTTCGGCAAGACTAATGTGGCAACCGCAGATGTTGACGGCAAACGCTTTTACCGCGTGCGCTTAGGGCCTTTCAACTTCCCGGAAGAAGCAGAAGTAACACTTGCCAAAGTGCGGAATTACGGTATTCAGAATGCCAGTGTGGTGCGGGATTAAACTGATTAGACAGGGATGATAAAAATGGGTTTGAAACATAAGCTTTATATGACGGCAATTACCGGGGCTGTTTTATTGGGGACGGCCGGGCAGGCTGTGGCGATAGAAACAGCAGCGCGCAATGCGATTTTGATGGATTATGATACCGGGCAGATTCTTTATGCCAAGGATCATCAGAAGATGGTGCCGCCGGCTTCTATGAGCAAACTGATGACTGTTTATATTTTGTTTTCAAAGCTCAAGGATGGTTCATTATCGTTGGATGATACTTTCAGCGTCAGTGAGAATGCTTGGCGCAAGGGCGGAGCTGCCAGCGGCGGGTCTACCATGTTTTTGAACATCAACGAAGAAGTCAGAGTTGAAGACCTTATTAAAGGCATTATCATTCAGTCCGGTAATGATGCTTGCATTGTTGTGGCTGAGAATATTGCTGGTTCAGAAGATGAGTTTGCCAATTTGATGAACCGGACTGCCAAAAAAATCGGCTTAAATAATAGTTCTTTTGCTAATGCTACCGGCCTGCCAGATCCGAATCACCGGATGTCGGTGGAAGATTTGGCTTTGTTGGCGCGGCGGATTATTTCAGAATTTCCGGGATATTACTATCTGTTTTCGCAGAAGACCTTTACGCATAACGGCATTGCTCAGGGCAACCGCAATCCTTTATTGTATTCAATGGCCGGTGCAGACGGTTTGAAAACAGGGCATACCGAGGAAGCAGGTTTTAGCCTGACAGCTTCGGTTAAACGCGGTGACCGGCGATTGATTGAAGTGATGACAGGAACTAAAAGCAATAAGGAGCGTTCTGAAGAGTCCGGCAAAATTATGAGCTATGGTTTCCGTGAGTTTGATAACTATGATATGCTGGCCAAAGGACAGAAAATTGCTGAAATTCCGGTATGGTTCGGCACAGAGAAAACTGTCGGGCTGGTTGTCAGCGAGAATGTCAAACGCACAATTAAAAAGAACAAGGCAGCTAAAGTTCAAATGACAGCGGTTTATGACAAGCCGGTGAAAGCACCGATAAAAAAAGGCGATAAGCTGGGTGTTGTGAAAGTAACAATACCGGGACAACCTGATTTTGAAGTGCCGTTATTAGCGGACAGTGATGTACAAAAATTGGGATTGTTCGGCACTATCGGCGAGAATTTGAAATATCTGGTGTTTGGAGAGAATTAAATGGCTTCGCTCAAAGGCAAAGTTGCGACTAAGGACGGTATTGACGGCGAGGAGATTCCCCAGCTGGAGTTTCCGTTTCCGCCTGTTCCGCGCCCGAACGGCAAGTTTATTACCTTTGAGGGCGGCGAGGGGACAGGGAAGTCAACCCAGTTAAAGCTGTTGGGCGATTTTTTGCACCAGCGCAAAATTAATAATCTTTTGACTAAAGAGCCGGGCGGAACGGATATCGGGACGGAATTGCGGCAGTTGTTGGTAACCGGTGATAAAGATAAGTTTGACGCGGTTGCAGAGTGCCTGCTTTATTATGCTGACCGGCGTATCCATTTGACTAATAAAGTTTGGCCGGCGTTGAAAGAAGGAACTTGGGTATTGAGCGACAGGTTTGCTGATTCAACGGTTGCTTATCAGTATTATGGGTATGACAAGAAAGTTCCGTTGGAAACGCTGAACGGCTTATATAAACTGACTGTGGGCGATTTTAAGCCTGATTTGACAATTTTGTTTGATTTGGATCCCAAGGTCGGCTTGGAACGCTCTTATAAAAAATCATTGAAAATGGAAGTTAAGGAAACCCGGCATGAAAGCCGTGGTCTGGAGTTTCATAACCGTCTGCGCAACGGCTATCTGGAAATGGCGGCGGCGGATACCAAGCGTTTTGTGGTGTTAAATGCCGATAAATCAATTGAAGATTTGCACCATGAAGTTATCCGGGTGATTGCCGAGAGGTTTAAAATCTGATGGCTGAAACAGAAACCGTTGATATTTTGCCGAAAAATAACAGTTATTTGCTGGGGCAGGAAAAGGCTGAACAAGTTCTGTTAGAAGCATGGAAAAACAATTCGCTGCATAACTCATGGCTTATCAGTGGGATTGAGGGAATTGGCAAAGCAACGCTGGCTTTTCGTTTTGCCAGGTTCTTGCTGGCTGCGGATGCGCAGAAAAAAGAGCAATATACCAGTTTGGAGGTCAGCGAAAATAATCCGGTTTTTAAGCTGGTGGTGAATAATGCGCATCCGGATTTGAAGATTATTGAAAGGGATTATACCGATACTGACCGCCGCAAGATTATGAAAGCGATTAAAGACGGCGAGCAGTTGTCTGATGAGGAGCTGAAAGGGCTTAAAAAGTCAGCTTTTATCCGGGTGGATGATGTGCGGACCATTAATGAATTTCTCACCAAGCGTTCGGCAGACAATAACTGGCGGGTTGTGGTGGTTGACAGTATTGACGATATGAATCCGGCCAGCGCCAACGCGGTGTTAAAAGTTTTGGAAGAACCGCCGTATAAGACGGTCATTATTCTTATCAGCCATAATCCGAATAAGCTTTTGCCGACAATCAAATCCCGCTGTGCCAAGCTGCAGCTGCCGCCGCTGGCTGATAATCATGTGGCAAGCCTGTTGCGGCGTTATCGTCCGTCTTTAGCTGAAAAAGCCGTACAAAGCTTGGTGGAGATTGCTTCCGGGAGTATCGGGAAAGCCATTGCTTATGCGGATAATGCTGCCTTGACCAAGTATGATGATTTGTGTAAGATTGTTTATGCCAAGAATAAGTTCAGTATTGCTGATTTGTTGAAATTCTGTGATTCGGCAGTCAGTGATGAGGATAATTATTACCTGATACAGGAATTGGTGCTTAAATTTATTGCCGATAATGTGAAAAACTGTGAACGGCCGGATGAATTGGCCGGTGCTTGGGATAATGCTATTCGGGTTTTTAATGAAACCGAACGGCTTAATCTGGATAAAAAGCAGGCGCTGATAAATATTATCACCAATGTGATTAAAGTGATTTAATAAGGAGAGCTATGTTAGTCGACAGCCATTGTCATTTAGATTTTAATGATTTTGAAGAAGATTTTGAGGAGATTTTGGAAAGAGCCAGAGCCAACGGTGTTACAGCAATGCTGAATGCCGGGAATAATATTGGCGAATTGTCTAATCAATTGGCTTTGTCGGAAAAATATCCGTTTATTTATACGGCCGCGGGCGTGCATCCCGATAATGCCGCAGAATATGAAAATCTGACGGCAGAAGATTTGCTGGCGCAGACGCAGCATAAAAAAGTGGTTGCTATCGGCGAATGCGGTTTGGATTATTACTATGATAACTGTGCGCGGGATATTCAGATTAAAGTTTTTAAGGAGCATATCAAGGCGGCGCAGGAAAGCGGTTTGCCGTTGATTATCCATACGCGGGAAGCGGAAGAAGATACGATGACGCTCTTGGGAGATGCTTATAAGGAAAAGCCGTTCAGCGGTGAGTTCCATTGTTTTACCGGTTCGCAGGAATTGGCGGATTTCGGGTTGTCTATCGGTTTTTATTTGTCGGCTTCCGGGATTATTACTTTCAATAAGAGCCATGAATTGCGGGAGGTTTTCGCCAAATTGCCGATAGAGCGGATTTTGGTGGAAACAGATTCTCCTTTTTTAGCGCCTGTGCCTAAGCGCGGCCGCCGCAATGAGCCGTCATTTGTGTTGCATACGGCAGAAAAGCTGGCGCAAATTCGCGAAATCCCGTTGGAAAAGCTGGCGCAAATTACGTCTGATAATTTTTACCGTTTGTTTCGCAAGGCCAGCGACAAAGGGAGATATGACTACAAATGAAGAGGTTAACTATTCTGGGCAGCGGTGCTGCGCCCGGTGTGCCGTCTTTGGGGCGCGGTTGGGGGGTATGTGACCCTGAAAATGTGAAAAATCGTCGCTCCCGGACGTCTGTTTATTTGGAATATGGCGATGTCCGTTTGTTGATTGATACATCTCCTGATTTGCGATTGCAGCTGTTGGCTAATGATATTCGTTATTTGGACGGGATATTATATACTCATGCGCACGCAGACCATGTACACGGGATTGATGATATTCGGGAAATTAACCGCATTATCCGCCAAAATTTGAATTTTTATGCCGGAAGCAAGACTGTACGATATATTAAGCACAGTTTTCCTTATCTGCTTTCCAAGCCAAATAAGGTTAACGATGTGGTGCGGCTGCCGAGTATGGTGCCAAATATAATCAAGGCTAATCATTCGTTTGAAATTAAAGGGTTGAAGATTACGCCGATTAAGCTTTTGCACCATTGTCCGGAATGTTTGGGCTATATTTTTAATGATGGCGAAATAGTTTATATTGCGGATTTCAAGGTTATCGCCGAGAGCGGCTATAAGCGTATATTGCGCCGCCCGAAGTTGTTGGTCTTGCCGCTGACAACGCCGTATGGGCAGCCGGCTCATGCCGGGTTGGAAGATGTATTGGCGGTGATTGAGCGGATTAATCCCGAAAGGGCAGTTATTAACCATATGGCAACGGAATGTGATTATAATCAAATTATGGAGGCGACACCTGAGAATGTTGTTCCGGCCTTTGATAATATGAAGATTGATATAGAAGATTAGAAGGAATTAGGGAAATGTTATGCATTTATCATGTGGCGGACAATGACGGCAAGGGTTCTGGAGCTATTGTCAGAACGGTTTATCCCGGGATCGAACTGCTTGGGCTGAATCATGATATGGACATTCCTTATGACTATATTCGCAGTCAAGATAAGGTTGTGGTTTGCGACTTTGCGCTGCCGGTCGATTTTATGTTTGAATTAAATGAAAAAATTGACTTTACATGGATTGATCATCATGCGTCGGTCATTAATGAATATGATGAAAAAATGGCTGATGGCAAACATAAGCCGATTAAAGGCTTGCGGCGTATCGGTACGGCAGCAATCGTATTGAGCTGGGAATATTATTATCCGGATAAGCCTGTTCCTGAAGGGGTTATTCTGCTTGGCAAAAATGATATTTTTGATTTGCGGGATGACCGGGTGCGTCCGTTTGAGTATGCTTTTCAGGCTAACGGGGTTAATGCGCCGGATGATGAAATCTGGGACAAGTTATTTGATGGTCGGCTGAATATTGCTGATACCGTTGAAAAAGGGCGGGCGATTTTGTCTTGGATAAAAGTGCGTAATTACCGCTTGGTACGAAGCATAGCGTTTGAAAGTGAATATAATGGCTTGAAGTGCATTTGCGCCAATATGCCGCAAGGTTATTCGGAATTTTTTGATTCTCTGGAAAATATCAAAGACTATGATTTTATGGTCAACTTTTTTATGAATAAGAAAAAACGTTGGAATTTGTCTTTTTACAGCGACAAAGATCATGTTGATGTGTCAAAGATTGCGGCAGCGTTCGGTGGCGGCGGGCATTTACACGCTGCGGGAGCTTCAAAGCTGGTTGAACTTCCTGAATTCTTAAGAAGAAAAAATGACTAAGCATTGGTCTAAAGTCGAATATCTGCATGAAAGCGTCACCAATCCCAATATTATCGTTAAAGGGACACATAGTTATTACAGTGATGCATGGAGCGGCAGTTTTGAAGAATATGTTGTCCGTTATTTGTATGGCGATTCATACAGTCGGGAATATTGGAAGCCGCAATGGGAATTAGACACGCTTTATATCGGCGATTATGTGTGTATCGGCGGGGAAGCCGTTATTTTGATGGGTGGTAACAATACCCATCGCACGGATTGGTTCAGCTGTTATCCTTTTCTTGAAAAAATTACGGATGCTTATGAAAGAAAAGGAGATACGCATATCGGTGATGGCGTATGGATTGGGATGCGGGCGATGATTATGCCGGGCGTGACGATAGGCGAGGGAGCGGTAATTGCGGCGAATACCGTGGTTACCAAAGATGTTGCGCCTTATACTATTGTCGGCGGAAATCCGGCAAAAGTTATAAAAAAACGTTTTGATGACGAAGCTATTCGTGAGATTTTGGCCTTGCATTTATATGATTTGCCGGAAGAAAAGTTTGCCGCTTTGCGTGATGTGCTATGTGGTAATGATATTTCGGCTCTGAAAAAGGCAATTGAAGTTCTTTGAAATATAGCCCCGGAATTTCCGGGGCTGTTTGGTTAGTCAACAAATTCTATTTTTATTTTCCGGCCGAATATGGATGCCAGATAGTTCATCTCACCGATATTGGGTGTAGCCTGACCATTGATTAATGTTTGCAGATATAACGGCGACCAGCAGGTAATCTGTGCCAGCTCCGCCATGCTTAGCTTGTTTTCGGTTAATAGATTTTGCAAAATTCCGGCAATGTCCTGCCGTAGATTTTTCAGGTTGGTTGTACGTTGTCTTTTTTTCATCATTTTCAAACTCCATTTTTGTTTTGCTATGATTTGTAAAATCCCCTCCATTCCTCCCCTTAATTTTAAGGGGAGGTTAGGTAGGGATTAATAATTCCGGCTTTATTAATTTGCCGAGATTACTTCGTCACACGTTCCTCGTGATGACATTCAAGTTAAACAAAACCCACCTATGTAAAAAGGTGGGGGAGTTGGAAACTGTAACAGAACAGTCCGGGTTATTCGCGCATAGCCTTATCTCCCCGGCTCCCCTCAAAAGGAGACGTTCTTTTCTGTTAGGAGCTTCCACACTCCACAAACCATCTCTGGCCTGCAAACTCAGGTTAAGCCATAAAAGTTAAATTGCGGTAAATGCTTTGGTGGAAAAGGGATTTTTTGCTTGTTAATTGAGGAAATATGTGTAAAATCAGGCAGTGAATTTAAGCAAAAATAATAAAAACGGAGAGAAACTTCATGTCTAAAATTTTAGTTACTTCAGCATTGCCTTATGTAAACGGAGTGCCGCATTTAGGGCACATGGTCGGCTGTTTGTTGCCGTCAGATGTTTATGCCAGGTTTATGCGAATGTCCGGGCATGAGGTCTTGTATATCTGCGGGACTGATGAGCATGGTACGCCTTCTGAAGTTGGCGCAGCCAAAGAAGGCATGGATGTCGGCGATTACTGTCTGAAATATCATAACCGGCACAAAGAAGCTTATGATGCTTTTAATTTGTCTTTTGACTATTTTGGCCGGACCAGCAGTGATGAAAACAAAGAAATCACATATCATATTTTTGAACAATTAGATAAAAACGGTTTGATTGAAGAACAGAGCATTAAACAGATTTTCTCAATTGATGACAATCGTTTTCTGCCAGATCGTTATGTCACCGGGACTTGTCCGCATTGCGGCTACGACAAGGCACGCGGCGACCAGTGTGAAAATTGCACCAAAGTTTTAGATCCGACTGAACTGATTAATCCGCGGAGCACTATTTCCGGTTCAACTAATTTGGAAGTACGCGAAACCAAACATTTGTTTTTGAATTTGCCGAAGCTGGAAGCCAAGTTGGTGGAATGGGTCAAAGGCAAAGAACCTTACTGGCCGGATGTGGCTTATTCAATTGCTCAGAAATGGCTGAAGGAAGGGCTGCGTCCGCGTTGCATTACCCGTGATTTGAAGTGGGGTTTTCCTGTCAATAAGCCGGGTTTTGAAGATAAAGTTTTCTATGTGTGGTTTGACGCGCCAATCGGTTATATCGGCATTACCAAACAATGGGCGGATGAACAGCCGGGCGAAAGAAACTGGAAAGATTGGTGGTTGGATGCTAAAGATGTCCACTATGTCCAGTTTATGGGCAAAGATAATGTGCCGTTCCACTCTATTTCATTTCCGGCTACATTGCTCGGAACAGGTGAAAACTGGACTAAGGTGGATTATCTGAAAGGCATGAGCTATCTGACTTTTGAAGGCGGAAAATTTTCCAAATCAGAGCAGCGCGGCGTGTTTGCAGAAGATGCTGTTAAGGAATTTCCGGCAGACTACTGGCGTTATTGGTTGATGTCAAATGCGCCGGAAGCTTCTGATTCCAGCTTTACGTTTGATTTGTTTTCCGGTGTGGTCAATAAAGACTTAAACGGCGTGTTGGGCAATTTTGTTTCCCGCGTGATGAAAATGACGGCCTCCAAAATCGGGGCGGAAGTTCCGGCAGGCGGTGAAATGACAGAAGTTGAGCAACAGCTGATTGCCGATTTGCAGGAAAAAATCAATAATTACTGCAAATATATGGAAGAGCTGGAGTTCAAAAAGGCATTGAACGAATTGCGAGCCATTTGGGTTGACGGCAATAACTATATTTCGGTGACAGAGCCTTGGACGGTTATCAAAACAGATCCTGAGCGGGCTGCGGCTATTTTGCGCGTTTGCCTGAATTTGATTCGCATTTATGCAATTTTGTCTTATCCGATTATGCCGGAAACTGCAGAGAAAATGCTGGCAAAATTTGGGCTGAAAACAGGGGATATGCCGGGACTGAATAATTTTGATGCGGCTGCGGAAATTCAGGCATTGAAGCCGGGGCAGGCGTTTGAAGTCGGAGACCCTTTATTTGAACGTATTGCTCCTGAAAAAACTGAGGACCTAAAAGTTAAATACGGAAGTGACAAGAAATGAGTTTAAGAAGAAAAGACAGGGACTATATTGGCCCAATGACGGGGTGGGCGGCTTTTTTTCATAAATTGGCGATGTTTATTTTGTTTCCGTTGCGGAAACCGCTGATTTTCTTTCCGTTATTGCTGATTTTGTTTATGGCACCGACGTTTAACGGGGTGAAACCAGCGGAGGTTCATCGTTGGTATTGGGGAAAGATTAAGCAATATACCCTTGCGGTGACGGATTTCGTCTCTGAAAAGACTAAAAAGGTTTTGCCTAAAGATTTCAAAATTAAGGTTCCTTCCATTGGCGGCAATAGTGCTTCGGAAATTAAAGGGACGGATAAATTGGTTGAGTATCCGACAGTGGATGTTAATGCCAATCGGCGGGCAATGTTTGAACGTGCCAGCAGTGCTCCCGTTATGCCGGTAGATATTGTTACGGATGAGCGTTTTACTGAAGACGAAAGTACTCTTGGTGAGCCAGCCACTGAAGAAAAAGAAATTATTGCTCCGCTTGAAAAGCGTCAGCCTGCTGAGGAGATTCAGGAGATTAAGGTTCAATCGGTTAAGCGTCATTTGCCATTGGTGTATTTGGATACGCCTAAGGAAGTTATTGGTACTGTAACTGTTCATAATGCCAATGAACTGGAAGTTGACGGGATATATATCTTTTTGTATGGCATTTATGTTAATCCGGATACGGAGCAGGGCATTTATGCCAAGAAGTTTTTGGAAAATATGGTTAAAAATCAGATAGTACGTTGCAGTATTGTGGCTTATACACTGCAAGATGTGGCTACCGGGATGTGTTATCTGAACGGAGAAAACATTAACAAGATGATGGTGACGAATAATTTTTCTAAAAATGTGGCATTATAGTTGTCTGAAAAAGGATAATGCTTGATGTGGCAACCGGTATTAATGATTAACGGTTATTTGATAAGCGTGCTGGGACTGGCGATGCTGGTTCCGGCATTTTCTGATATGTATTGGACTTCGGCTTCATGGTCACATTTTTTAAGTTCGTCAATAATCTGTTTGTTTATCGGTTTATCGCTGTATTTAGCCAATAGGATGGCTATCAAAAAAATCACTCTGCAACAGGGATATTTGATAACGGTTTGCGGCTGGATGAGTTTGACTGTTTTGGGGACTTTGCCTTTTGTGTTGTCAGATACGATTCCTGATTTTGCAGATGCATTTTTTGAAACAATGTCCGGGTTAAGTACGACCGGAGCAACGATTTTGCCGGATGTAGAGGCCATGCCTAAGGCGATATTACTGTGGCGTTCTATTCTCAGTTGTCTGGGCGGAATCGGAATTGTTATGTTTGCGGTTGCATTGTTGCCGTATTTGGGAATTGGCGGAATGCAGATTTTTCAGCGGGAAAATTCTGATATTGACGATAAATTTATGCCGAAGTTTAATTATATTGCCAAGCGGATTATGTTTGTTTATGTGTCGCTGGTTTTGGGGTGTATTTTTTCGTTGCATTGGGCTGGAATGCCGTGGTTTGATGCTGTTAATCACGGTTTATCCATTGTGGCGACTTGCGGTTTGTCGATTAAAAATGCGTCGCTGGGATTTTATGACAGCATTATGGTAGAAATGTTGGCGGCTTTATTTTTGATTTTAAGCTCCTTACCAATGACTTTTTATATTATGATTATCCAGAATCAGGATATGCATTCATTTAGAACCCAGCAGGTGGTAACGTTTCTGAAAGTTTTGGCGGTTTATATTTTGGCAACGTCATGTTGGCTGGTGTTTAAAGGGGTTTACGGTTTCGGAGATGCTTTGCGCTATGCCTCGTTTAATATTATTTCAGTTGTAACGTCTGCCGGTTTTTGCTCAACAGATTATATGACATGGGGAGCTTTTGCCGGGACTTTGTTTATGATTTTTGCTTTGACAGGTGGTTGTACCGGGTCAACATCAGGTTCAATCAAAATCTTTCGTTGGCAGGTGATTTTTGCCTTTATTCGTCAGTCGTTGACGTTGGCGACGGATCCGAATCGGGTTTTGCCGGTGAAAATAGGTTCTTTGACTGCCGGTAATGCTGTAATGTCTTCGGTTTTTGTCTTCTTTGCCGGATATATGCTGAGTATTGCGGCGGTAAGCGTTTTGGTGGCTTTGACCGGCGAACCTTTTGAAATAGCTTTCAGTGCTGCGATTGCCAGCATTACAAATTCCGGGCCGGGGGTAGGGAAGATTATCGGCCCAAGCGGCAACTACAGCAGTTTGTCTGATATTGCCAAGTATATTTTAGCTTTTGCGATGCTGCTCGGTCGCTTGGAAGTGGTGACGATTTTGGTTGTTTTTACCAAAAACTTTTGGCGTAAGTAAAAAATGCTTGTTTTTGTCTAAAGTTTATGTTATCCTGCCGGCAATTGACTATTATTGTTTAACTAAATTTTTATAAAAATGAAAAAAAAGTATGTCGTATCAGAAGTAATGGCCGCATTCAAAGGAATTCCCAATCTGCCCCAGAAGGAAACGCTAAGCCTGAAGGATATCCAATCCAGCCTCCCGAACGTGTTAACCGGTACAGCTTACGAGGCCGACGCTTATGAAGTGTCATTCCTCGGCTACTTCAAAACAAAAGCCATCGCTTTTGTTAACACTCTGGAGGACAAGAAATTCAGTTTCTCTCCAATCGCCGCGTATACTTACTACGGTCTGTTCGAGATAAACAAGGTGCGTATACTCGTTAGCTTCCGAGCTTCTCAGAC
>PXZU01000130.1_pt1 | contig 12000 bp, 19 predicted proteins | sample 2941351 | NCBI WGS metagenome assembly PXZU01 (sample SAMN08721892, study PRJNA434045) | Viral metagenome, whole genome shotgun sequencing project. | isolation source: viral particles isolated from 30 fecal samples collected over 86 days | host: Mus musculus | place: Germany: Kiel | collected 2017-06 | reverse complement strand
AGAAAATGCACAAGCAACCGCAGAAAATGCACAAGCAGCCGCAGAAAATGCACAAGCAACCGCAGAAAATGCACAAGCAGCCGCAGAAAATGCACAAGCAACCGCTGAAAATGCACAAGCAAGCGCTGAAAATGCACAAGCAAGCGCTGAAAATGCACAAGCAAGCGCTGAAGAAATAAAAAATGACTTAGCGGTTGTAAATAAACCATTAGGCGGATCAAACCTAAATGGTACATTATATGTTGAAAAACCGTCGTATTTTGGAACACTATTTTATGGAAATAACACACCAGTTGTATATGATATAACGCAAATAATATATAAAGCGTCAAAACCATTTTCTAATAATAAATTAATATTACTTGATTATTTAGAAAGTAAAAACAAAATGAAAATTGTCAATATTGTTGACATACAAGATGCAGTAGAAGGGGAAAACACTATTGATATAGAAATAACAATAAAAAAAGGGCAAGCATTGTATATATTAGGTAATGATTTATTTAGATCTGGTGCATCTAATATTTTAGGAGTAACAAATGTTTTAAAAAACTTGAATATTCCAACACCCGATACGTTAAAAGTTGGAGATATTTTGGGTGTTCGTCAATCTGTTAATAATACGGTCAAGGCTATAAGACTGATAGGTTCATATCGTAATTATCTAACGGTTGAAGATGTAAATAAACTGATAGATGAAAATCAAGGTGGAGAATTTGATAAAATAACAAATTATTTAAAAGGAAAAGTTCTTTCAGTAACCGGAGATAGTGAAGCGGCAGGACACTCTATTGGTAAAACAAATACCTATGGAAATTTAATAGCAGCGAGAAACGGAATGACTATAAATAACTATGCTATAAACGGAAGAAATTTAATAACCGGAGCCCAAACGTCATTGGTGAATACATATCAAGAAATTGCGTTAAATTCTGATTATATATTGGTTCAAATAGGTTTTAATGATGGATTTAGTTCGATAATTGAAGATGATAGCGTAGATACAAGAACGTTTAAAGGCGCATTTAATGTTTTAGTTCAAGGATTACAGAGCCGTTACCCAACGGCAAAGATTGGGTTTATAGAACCGTATTATTTCAGATTTACAGTTAAAGCACGTGCATTGTGGATAAAAGAAAGGTGCAAATTTTATCATATACAATGTATAGACGGAACAGCAAATTCCGGGCTTAGATATGATTGCGAGGAACAAGCAGTATATTTCATTGATGATGTTCATCTTACAAAATTAGGGCATGAAAGAATGTCATATATATATGAACAATTTATGAGAGGTTTATAATGAAAAAAATAGTTTATGATAGCAAATTAGCCCATTTAATATTATGGGCTAATTATTCAACAATAACTTTGACGGCATTTGTCTTTACTGAATTTAAAAACAAAAACGAAATGCCTCAAAGCGTACGCAATCACGAATGTACGCACGCCCGGCAGTGGATAGAAATGTTTTTTGCCGGATGGGTAATAATGTTTATATTGCAATTGATTTTTGATATTTCGGTATGGTGGTATATATTGCCGTTGTTTTCTTTTTATATTTGGTATGTTTTGGAATGGTTTTTTAAATCATTGTTCAAATTAAAGAACGCATACAAAGACATATCATTTGAAAAAGAGGCTAAAGCCTCAGAAAACGACAATTGTTATTTGGAAAATATGGGTTATTTTGAATGGTTTAAATATTATGGAAAGAATTTTTAATTGGGAACAATGGCGTATTATATCCGTTTCAACGGTTAGCCCGTTATTTGGTTATTTAACCCCAACAAAAGGTTTTGTTTATGCGTTGGTAGTAATGTTTGCGTTCAATATTTGGGCAGGAATGAGGGCGGACGGCGTGGCGATTGTGCGATGCAAAAACTTTTCGTTCCGTAAGTTTAAAAACGCATTGTGCGAATTTCTGCTGTATCTGTTTATCGTGGAGGCGATTTTTGTAATAATGAAAAATTGCGGCGATGAAAATGCGGCGGTTATCGTGGTAAAATCACTAACATACGTGTTTATGTATGTGTATTTGCAAAATGCGTTCCGGAATCTGATTAAAGCATATCCCACAAAGGCTGCGTTGCGTATTATTTACCACGTTATCCGGTTGGAGTTTACACGGGTATTGCCGGGATATTGGCAACCGATAATTGAGAGATACCAACGGGAACACGATAGCGATATTATTAACGATAAAGAAAAGGAGGGCGAACAATGAACCAAACAGAGATTTTAAAGTATTTGGAGGGGCAAAAAACAACCCGGACGATTACGGATTTGATTGTACATTGCACCGCAACCAAGCCGGGCGTAAAAGTCAACGTTGATGTTATCGACGGTTGGCACAAAGAACGGGGATTTAAGAAACAACCTCAAAGCGGGCGAATTTGCGGTTATCATTTTGTTGTATTGACGGACGGGACGATTGAAACCGGGCGTTATCTTTCCGAGATTGGGGCGCACGTTTCTGGGCAAAATTCCCGTTCTATTGGTATTTGTTACGTTGGCGGATTGGATGCCAACGGCAAAGCCGCCGACACACGCACCCCGGAACAAAAGGAGGCGTTAATATGGTTGCTTATGCGTTTAGCTGTTATGTTCCCGGACGCAACGATTAAGGGGCACCGGGATTATTCCCCGGATTTGAACGGCGACGGTATAATTGAACCGTGGGAGTTCATGAAAGAATGCCCGTGTTTTGATGCACAAAAAGAGTATATTAACCTATAAATGTTCGTATTATGACATACGAAGAAATGCAAAAATTCATCCGCAACGGCATGAAAAAATATCTAATATTGGCGGCAATCATTATGGCGGTTGCCGCCGCCTTTTGGGTACAACAAAGCCGTATTAAGAGTTTGACCGCCGAACGGGATAAATACCGGAGCAATACCGAAACGTTGTTGCAGGACGTCCGAACCTATCAAACAAAGGATAGTTTGAACGCCGCAAAGGTTGGGAATTTGGAGTTAAAATTATCCGAATATAAAAAGTACCGGGCGGACGATGCGGCGTTAATCAAGTCGTTGCAGACAAAGAGCCGGGATTTGCAAAGGGTTACGACGGCGCAAATGGAAACGATAAACGAATTACGGGCGAACGTCCGGGATTGTATTGTATATTTGCCCGGCGACACGGTTACGACCGTATTACGTTGTATTGACATTGTGGAACCGTGGTTTGAGTTGCACGGATGCACAACGCCCGCCGGGGTATTTACCGGGACGCATATAAACCGGGATAGTCTGTTAATAGCGGAAACGGTGCAATATAAACGCTTTTGGGGGTTCCTTTGGAAAACAAAGAAGATAATGAACCGGGAAATTGACGTTGTAAGCAAGAACCCGGCAACCCGAATATTGGGGGTTGAGTTCGTAACCATAGAAAAGTAATAAACCGGGGGTTGTAACAAGTCGTTGCAACCCCTTTTTCTATTGAGTCATTTTCAGCCCGTTTCCGGGCATTTTATTTCAAAGTGGATAATTTACCCGTCCCGCTTGCAAAAGCCGCTTAAATCGAAAATTCCAAGAAAATAACTTCTTTGGAACCAAAAACAAAACTTTTTGCAGTTTAAGCCAAAAATAAAAGACAAAACCTTTGGTAATTAAAAAAAAGGTTGTATATTTGCATCGTCAAACAAGAACGACCGGGCGTTTTCCCGGAAAATAGAGAGTGAAACAATATGAATACTCAAAGCGTTTATAACGGATTAGATTACACAACAAAAGAGATTAACCGCAATTTCAAAATCAAGGTAAACGGAATTGTAAACGGCAAAAAGGTTAATGTATTGGTTGGCGTGTCCGGTCTAATAAAGATTGTCGGCGACATTAAGTTATCCAATCGCTTGTTAAAACGTGCTTTCAATTGTTACGACGACAAAGAGGTTTGCAAATTGCGCCGAGGCGTTAAAATCACTTTCTATTGTCAGTAAAACAACGCCTCGGCGTTTTCCGGGAACAAATAAATATTTAGAGCGATGAATAAAACGAACGATTATTGTAAAGTGATTGAGCAATGAAGAAACAGTTATTAATATCATTTTCCGGAGGATTAACAAGCGCATATATGACAAAATGGTTATTGGATAATTTGGATATGAACCAATACGAAACCAAAGTTGTATTTGCCAATACAGGACGGGAAAGGGAGGAAACATTGGAGTTTATCCATAATTGCGATTTGCATTTCGGGTTTGGTACAATTTGGGTTGAGTGTATAACCAACCCGGAACACGGAAAGGGAGTTGCCGCCCGTATTGTTACTTACGAAACCGCAAGTCGCAACGGGGAACCGTTCGAGGAAAGTATAAAGAAACACGGAATTTCAAACGTTAAACGACCCTTTTGTACCCGTGAATTGAAAACCCGAACAATTAACGCATATATGCGGGCAATTGGTTGGAAAAAATATCATAGGGCAATCGGTATTCGTATTGATGAAACCGACCGAATAAACCCAAATTATAAAAAGGAACGAATAATTTACCCACTTGTTTCAATGGTTCCGATGCGTAAGGCGGATATTTTCAGTTTTTGGGAACAACAGCCGTTTACGCTTAATTTAAAACCATATCAAGGAAATTGCGATTGCTGTTTTAAAAAATCATTGCGCAAGTTATTGACGATTGCAAAGGAGGAACCGCAACGTTTTGATTGGTGGGTTGCAATGGAACGAAAGTATGGGGAACGCGTCCCGGAAAGCCAAAAACACAATCCCAAAGCAATACCGCCGTTTCATTTTTTCCGGGGGAATGTATCGGCGTTAGAAATTTTGGAAATGAGTAAAACGTTTATCGACGTAGTTAAGGATGAACGAACCGAACACGCACAATTAACGCTATTTGGGTTTGATTTAGATGTTTCAAACGGTTGTTCGGAAAGTTGCGAGGCTTTTTAATATGGCACGATTAAACATTGATAGACAACTATTAAAACAGATATACGACAAATGGCAATAATAAAAAGGAAATGCGATAATTGCGGCAAAGAGTACAACGCCGATACCCGCAATTTGCGCCGGGGTTGGGGGCGTTGTTGTTGTAAGAGTTGCGCCGCCCAATTGAGGGAAAAGAAAAAGCCGGGATATAATCCGAAACGGGTTGCAATAAATAACGTCCGGCGTCAATGTTGGACGGATTTCCCGGAAACGGAACGTTACCCGTTGAGTTATGACGGGGCGGATTTCGACCAATGGGGGGATTGTGAATTTGGAATACATGACTAAAAGAGACCCCCCGACGCAATGAAGTAATGCCGGGGGTTGATACAGGCAAACCATATAAGGGTATAATATACAGAAAGAAATGAAGATAAAAGAGAGCGATTTATTAAAACAATTGGCGACCGATAGCGGGAAAACAGCCAAACAAGTTTCCGGAATTGTCGTTTCTGAATTACTCAAAAACAAAGTTATTGAGGACGACCCGGACAATTGGGGCGTTTCCGTTTCCGATGCAACAGACGAAGATGTAACCGAGGAACAAACCGCCAATTGTTATGCGGCGATTTCCGAGGCGTTGGGCGTGTGTCTGGAACGGGTATATTTCATTGTCCCGGATTTGGATTTGATGGGTGATGAAGATTGTCCGGAGTGCGGCGGCGAAATGGAAGTTACCGACGGAGAGTATAAACAGACCGGAGGCGATGGATATTTAACCCCGCCGGAATATACCGCAATTTGGGAGGAAAAAACGTGTACGCATTGCGGACACAAAGAGAGCAACGAACTGAGTTATTAACATAAAAAGACTAAAGAAATGGCAGAAATGACGAAATTAAGAGTAAACGAGGCAATCGCACGGGCGCAAACCGCCGGGGTTAAGGTCTATAAAAAAGAGGTTGCCGCCCGTTTATGGGAGGGACGCACCGAAAGCGCACAACAAGTTAACATGACTAACTTGTGTAAAGGTAGAACCAAACAGATACGACCGGAATGGGTTGTTATCATTTGCGAAATGTGTAATTGCACCCCTAATTATTTGTTTGGCTATGAAAAATAACGGGTTACAATGGTTTGAACGCATGGCGGACGTTATGCTTTCCGATAGGTTCCAGTCGAAAGCGATTATTGCGACGTTTGGAACGTTGGGCGTTGTTTGTCTGATTGGCGCATTGTGGAACCCGTGGCAATTGATGTTTGCGGGTATGTGTGCCGCAATGGTATTATTTGGATTTTCAGAATTAAAAAAAGATTAGAAAATGAGAGCGAACAAAAAGAAACCGGAAAACCCGGTACAAAAGACGGTTGAAAGTTTGGGAGCCGTTCCCGCCGACCAATTCCCGGAAATTACCGAGGAACAACAACAAATAATTCCACCGTTTGAAGCGGTCGAGGTTGAGCAACCAACCGGAATATTTGAGATATTGCCGGGCATGACGGTCGAGGAAATGACGGCAATGTTTTTTGATGAAAAAACGTTGATTGAACCCCCGTATAAGGTTTGGCAATTGAATAGTAAGGGACACCGCTATTATTACCGATATGACGACAACGGGAACCCGGAGTTTTTCCCGTCGGTTACAACGATATTGTCCCAAACGTTACCCAAAGCCCCGCACTTAATACAATGGTTTGCCAACAAGGGCATTGAGGAGGCGGAACGATACAAAGGCGAACGGGCGGCGTATGGTACGTTTATGCACGCCGCATTTGAGGAATTATTAATTAACCGGGCTTATGATTTGGACGGGTTAAAAGGCAAACTAAAAGAATATATTGAGGTTTACCGATTGCCGGACGATTTTATACATTATGCCGACGATTTGAAAAAGGACGTATTGGCGTTTGCTCAATTCGTATTAGATTACGACGTGCGCCCGTTGGCGGTTGAAATTGCTTTAGTGCATCCATATTACAATTATGCCGGAATGATTGATTGCCCGTGTACCATGTTGGCAAAGATAGGCGGCGACGAACGTATTAACGCAATCGTCGATTTTAAGAGCGGGCGCAAAGGTTTTTACGAGGAAAGCGAGATACAGTTAGGAATGTACCGGGATATGTGGAACGTCAATTTTGAGAAATGCCCCGTTACTCGTATTTTCAATTTCAGCCCGAAAGATTGGCGCAAAAAACCGTCGTACAATCTGAAAGAGCAAACCGAAAGCCCCAATATACGCAAAATTCCCTATCTCTTGGAGATTGCCGCAATTGAGGACGAAAAGCGGGATAATACGTTTACGTCGGTTAATGGTATGGTTTTATTGGATAATGCCCCGGATTTGACGCAAAACATAATATCCTTGTCGTTGGCGGAATTGATTAAAACGAAAGCCCCAAAGGAGGCAACCCCGGACGAAAACACGGACGCCGCCGAGAAAGTCAAGGCGGACGCACCGGAACCGGAAAAGGAGCCAAAGAAAACAACCATTGTCAAACGTGCGCCCAAAAAGGCAAATGAGGCGGAAAAGAAAGCCACCACGGGCAAAACGACCGCAAGGCGGGGTAATACCACGGAAAAGAAAGTAAAGCCCGCAGACGGGCCTAAAAAGCCCAAAAATGAAAGTAGAAAAAAGATGTTGAACGACGACCCCGAAATTTGATTGAGATATGAAAGGAAGAATAAAACGACCTGAGGCGCAACAATCCCGTTTAATATTGCCACGTGTCGGTCAAATAAAAATCGGTATGAAAAACGCAAACGGTTATCCGCAAAGCGTTGATTACTTCATACCAACGGGAAAGTATGCCGGGTTATTTACGCAAGCATACGGCGAAAAGCCGCAAACAATACAAATTGTTTTCCCGGACGACGACCCGGAAAAAGTATGTAACGAGCGTTACGAATACCGGGACGACGGCGGGCGATTGATTGCGGCGGGCGATGGCGACACTTTCCATGTATGGGACGGAAAGAAATACGAAACATTGACAACGGATAAATACCCAAACTTGATGCAGTCGATAACGAAGCATTACCCGAACAAAAAGAACCGCCAACCCGATTGCGACGGTTGGGAGGTTACATTAACGCTAAACTTTATTGTTCCGTTGGTTCGTGGGGTTGCCGGGGTTTGGCAATTCGCCACAAAAGGCGCAGCGTCCACAATCCCTCAAGTCCGGGAAACGTTCGATGGTATGTTAGCGGAACGGGGATTTTGCAAAGGCATTATATTTGATTTGAATGTACAATTTGCCATGACCCAAAAACCGGGCGACCGTTCTCGTTATCCGGTCGTTACGATTGTTCCCAACGAAAGCGAGGAAAATTTGTTCAAGGTAAAAGAAGCATTTAAGCCCGTGAATTTGGTGGAACAAAAATAAAGTATTATATTTGTGGCGTAAAACAATCGACCGTTACCGATTGAAAGACATTTGCTAATTAGCTACAAAGCCCTTTTTAGATGTGTAACGGCTCTAATTGGGGCTTTCTTTTTTATCTATGAAATACAGCGAGTATTTACAAAAAGGGTACGCAAAGTTAGATTTTAACATTGTACCAAGACAATTGCACGTTTATTGGTTGTGCAATGATGTTTCAAATGACATTTTGAGAATAGGAATAACAAAGAACCCGTATTTGATAGCGGCAAAGATACCCGATAAAACACATTTAATTCTTTTCCAAGTCGACGACAAAGAAGAAGCCGAAATATTGGCTAATAGCATGATTTCGGATATTAGCCCGGACGGGCAAAGATTGTTTAATGTTTATACATCTGGGCAAGCAATTTACCGATTGCGTGAGGTTTGCAATAATTATGATTTTGAAAGTATTATACAAGCATATAATGAGGCAAACGGGGTAAATCAAAAACTATTTTCATATCAAGGTAAAAAATGGATATGCAAAAACGTTATTGATGATTATTTTTCAATGGTTGAATATTTAAACAGCAAAGACAATGAAAGAAAATAACTACATAACAATTCCCGGCTTTTTACGTACCCGTTTAGATTTGAAAGGTAGTGAGTTGATAATAACGGCCCTTATTTATGGGTATTCGCAGGATGGAAATTCGTGGTTTATGGGAAAGACCGAATATATTGCAGAATGGGCGGGAATTACTGATAAAAACGTTTTGCGCAGTCTTAAAAGTCTGACAGAAAAAGGAATTTTGGAAAAGAAAGAAATGTTTGTCAATAGCAAAGCGAAAAGATGTTATTATAGATTCAACTTTGAATGTGCCGAGTTACAAAACGGCACCGTAGCCGGGTGCCAAAACAGCACCGCCAGGTGCCAAAACAGCACCGTATCTGGGTACCAAAATAGCACCGTAAATAATAATATATATAATAATATATATAATAATATAAAACCCGAAAATGAATTTTCGGGCTTTTTCGACGAAAGCCAACAATCAAATACGCCTAAAAAATTAAGAGGTACAACAGAACCCCGGAAGTGTTTATTTGCCAATAGCAGATTTGCAAAGTTTGATGACTTTGAAAGATGCTTTGATAAACCGGAATTTGAACAGATTGATATTTTATATTATTATCATTCAGTCGCCGATTGGAGCGCAAGCAAAGGCAGGATGCAAAAAGATTGGATTGCGCAAACACGTAATTTCATACGTGGCGATAGGGAAAAAGGAAAATTACATTTGAAACCCGAATACAAAGCCCCAACGCAAAAATTAAACGTTGCCGGGGCTATAGAGTATTTAAAAGACGATTATTAAAATGGAAACATTACCCGAAAAGACAAACAGATTTCCACAAACGTTGCCCGAAAAACGACAATCCGCCGCCGTTTTGCTTTGTAGCGGAACGGCAAAAGCAATTGACGTTCGCCGGGCGATGGTTGGGTTACCGGAGGTTGCCAAAGCATTAACCCCGGTCGAAAAGTATATTTTCGTTGCGTCGACAAAAAAACAGGTTTCCGAGATTGATGACGAAACGTTGATTGCCAAAACCAGGCAAATGTTCCGGTTTATCGCAATGGACGTGGGGTTTATCATTCCCACGGAAAACCGGGACGATTGGACGTATATTTGTACACGGTTATTGGATTTACTCAAACGCTATTATTCGCAATTGACATTGTCCGAGGTCAAATTAGCGTTTGAATTGCTGATTACCGGGGAATTAGACGACTATTTGCCAAAAGATAGGTACGGCAACGCCGAACGGAAACATTACCAACGATTCAACGCCGATTATTTCGCAAAGGTATTGAACGCATATTGCCGGAAACAAAACCAAGTTATCGGCAAAGCATATACAGCGTTGCCGAAACCGAAAAAGGAGTTAAGCCCGGATCAAATCCGGTATTATCGCAATCAATCGGTTATGACTTGTTTAATGTGCTTTTTGCGCTACAAATATACCGGGCGTTTGGAGTTTGGATTAACGGGCGAAATGTTTGTTTATAATTGGTTGTTGGGTGTTCGGTTGGCGGACGAAGTGAAAGAAACCGAGGACGACCGGAAAGAAGCGTATAACCGATTTTTGGCACGTGCCGCCCGTGGGTTCGTAAATGAATTTACGGTTTACCACGTTCGGAAACAAGGAACCCGAAGTCCGGAAATTGATTTTGCAGCTTTTGAGGTTGCCCGGCGCAAAGAGATTAAAAGAACATTCGACCAAATGATTAAGGACGAAATTTATATCTATCATTATTTAAGGTTTGAAAAATGAAAAAAAGAGTTTCCGCGACAAAGTTGTACCGATTTTGGGAAAGTATAAAAGCCCGTTGTTATAATCCTGAAAGAAAGGATTATAACAATTATGGTGGTCGTGGAATAACTGTATGACGAACGATTGATTAAGATTGAACAAATAAAAAAAGATGTCATGAAAATAAATTGCATTATAGGCATAGACCCCGGAAGCAAGGGGGGTATCGTGGTTTGGCGACCCAACCACAATGCAACGGCAATAAAGATGCCGAAAGATATAAACGAGATACGGGATTTTCTCAATTACTACAAAGAGATTTGCACGCCGATTGTCTTTTTGGAAAAATTGAGCGTTCGCCCGGACGACGTAACGGTTGGCGATACGGGGGCAAACATGGGTAAATTGTACCGCATACAAAAGATGTTGCAAAATTTTGAGCATTTGAAAGCCATAATAACCGTTGCCGAAATACCGTTTGTTTTAGTTAATGCTATGAAGTGGCAAAACGACCTTAAATTGCGTATCAAGGTAAAAGGGAAAAAGGAGGAAAAGGCAGACCGCAAACGACGGTTCCGGGATATTGCCGGGAAATTATACCCGGAAATTGCCCCAGCGTTGTGGAATGCGGACGCAACGTTAATAATGCACTTTGGACGGTTCATTTTGCAGAATAACCCCCGTTGGGTTTTGGAAAATTTGCCCCAACAAATGCACAACCGTTTATTTTAAGCCCGTAGGGGCGTTTAATTATTCAAACGGTTACTTATATGGCATACGAAACAAAAGCCCCGCAAATCGAAAATCCCGAAAAAATAACGGCAAAAGATTTGGCGGAAATGGTAAAACAGATACGGCACAACCAACGGCGTTGCCAGCGGAACCCAACCCCGGAGAAATTGGCAACGTTGGAAAGTTGGGAACGCAAAGTTGATGCGGTCGTTGCTGTATTGACCGATACACAAATGGAATTGTTTTGATATGGACGAAATGGGGGCTTTTTCGTGGCCACACGCAAATGGTATCCCACCACACGCCCAGACACACCGCAGAAAGCCCCATAACCCCCGCTGTCGCCGCGTTTCGCGCCGTTTCCGTCCGTTCCCACGTCAGGCAAAAGAAAAGCCGCCAGGCGTGCCGTTTTTAGCGGTCATGCCCAGCGGCTCCATGCCGTCAGCAGCTCCAGCGTCTGGTGCGTCCAGCTCAAAGCTCAAACCCCACCATTTCCAGCTGTCGATTAAACCAAATTAAACCAGAATTAAACCTGCGTTAAAGCCCCATTTAACGGGTGCGCCTCCAAAATTAAACCAGAATTAAAGCAAATTCAACTTTTTGCACGTTTCGTTTTTCCAGCGTCCAACCCTCCAAACATGTATAAGAGGGCGCAACGGAATATGTTAGTTGAGTTTGACGGCGTGGGTAAAT
>PXZU01000127.1_pt1 | contig 12089 bp, 14 predicted proteins | sample 2941351 | NCBI WGS metagenome assembly PXZU01 (sample SAMN08721892, study PRJNA434045) | Viral metagenome, whole genome shotgun sequencing project. | isolation source: viral particles isolated from 30 fecal samples collected over 86 days | host: Mus musculus | place: Germany: Kiel | collected 2017-06 | reverse complement strand
GTTTCGCGGCTTGATAATACCCGGCATCAAGTTCGATTCCCAACATCTCAAAGTTGAGGTCATGCGCGGCAAGGCATATCGACCCCGACCCCAAGTGCGTGTCAAGAATCTTATCGCCCGGCTTTGCGTAATTGTTGAGCAACCACCCATAAAGCGATTTTGGCTTTTCGGTCGGGTGGATTGTATGTTGTTTTGCAAGTTCACATCGGTTGATGGTGACAACACGGGTCGGGCAATCGAATGAAGAATAAGCCAATTCGCAATCCGACATTGTAAGCCCGGTTTGACCCTTGAACCACACAATCCAACCTTTTGTGCCTTTGTCAAGCATCGGAACAAAGTAATTTGCGCCCCAAATGATTTGATTTTTGCTAACACGTTGCAATTCAGCAAAATAAATGGGGGGGGGGATAATTTATCCCATCCCTTTGTGTCGTGATGCTTTCGGTTGTGCTTCGGGTTCTTGCAAATGCAAGCCTTTTGCCCGTCAATGCCGATGCCATAAGGCGGGTCAACGATTGCAAGGTCAAAGGCGTTGTCCGGCAACGTCGCCATGACTTCAAGGCAATCAGCATTGACAAGGCTTATTCGCCCGAATGTTTCAATCTCATTCATTTGCGTTGTGCATTCTCGTTGGTGCGCTCGACCGCTTCAACAATCAGGGCATCGGCTAAATCAAGGGCAAGTTCCGCCCATTGTTTCGGGTGATACCCGGTGCATATCTCGTTTTCACATATCGCGGGCAATACTGATGTTGCAATCCTGATACGTTCCTCAAACAATACTTGTTCTTGTTCTTGCATCCCATGATGCAAGAAGCGGCAAATCTCGTGATATGTTTTGTTGTCCATCATACCCCACGCATTATGAATTTCGACATGATGAAGTCGAACACCGCCTTTGTCACAAAGATGTCAAAGGATGCGTCGTGAAGTTTTCCGGCGGTCGTGTCGATGCCCAAGAAGTCGGCGACGGTCGCAAGTTTGAAGTTCTGCAATTCGGCGCGGTGGTCGGCAAGGAATGTCGATGCAAGCACAAGAACGTCGATTGAATCCGCCCAAAAGAACGAACCAAAGAACTTGTCGCCGTTCTGCAAGAAGAATCCGCGCAAGAAGTTATCATCGAATCCCCGGTTGTTGTACCCGACAAGGTGGAATTTGTCGGTCTTGTCGAACTTGTCAACGTACTTTGAAAGCATTGCGACAAGCTGCGTGTAAACCTGACCCATCGGGGGATAAGCCATGATTTGTTCACGGGTCACGCCGCCGACTTCAAGGGCGGCATCCTCGATTTGTGCTTTGGGGTTGGGCTGAACCTTGAAGTCGAATGTTTCAACGGTCTTGCCGTCAATCACGATTTCGCCGCTTATTTGGTGGATGCCGTGGCGACCGGGGTTTGTTCCCGTTGTTTCAAGGTCGTAAAAGAATAATTTTGACATTGTAATTTTAGTTTAGTGTCTTACTATAAGACAAAGTTAATTAAAATTTTGATAACCATTGTTCCCATATCGCGGACGCGACTTGCGCCATCATCACGGGCGGCACGGACATTCCGCAAACATAGTGCGGTGATTGCCCGGCAAAGTTGTAATCTTGGGGAAATGTTGACACGCTGCACACCTCGGTTGTTCCTAAATTGCGCGGTTGGTCAAAATGAATCAATGATGTGTCCTTGCCCGTCAGGGTCGGGCAAACCTTGTCTTGATAGACGTATGATTGCCCAAAGTTTGACCCCTTACCAAATAAGCGTTCATTTGCCACCGCTTGGTTGATGTCGCCCGGTTGTCTATTATCCCACAATGTGCGGATAATCTTTGAAGTGATTTCGCGCCCTGAATAGTCAGTCAATTCACGCATCAGAATCGGTGCTTCCTTGAATCCCAACACCAATCGGGGCATCACGTCAAACAAGTTGCATTCGGTCGGCACTTTGTCGATAAGGTCTTTTCGCAAGCAAACAAAAAAGACACGTTCACGACGTTGCGGCACACCCATTGTTGAGCCATCAAGAAGCCAATGTTGAACGTAATATCCGGCTTCTTCAAACTCTTGGTATATTCTCCCAACGTATGCTTTTGCTTCTCCAAGTAAAAGCCCCTTGACATTTTCAGCGACAACAACTTTCGGTTGAAGCCGGGCGGCAAGTTCGATGAAGTCGAAAAACAACGTGTCAAGCACTTGTTCCGCCTGACCCTCGCGGAATTTCTTCTTCTTACCCCAACCATCCTCACGACTTCCGGCGGTTGAGAATGAAGAACAAGGGGGCGACCCGTCCAAGATGTCAAGTTTGAACAATTCGGGTGGTAAATCCTCACGGTTCTTGAAGTCCTGAATCGGTTCAAGGAACGGGAATCGGGGGTTGTGGTTTTGGCAATAAGCGTACATCATGCGTGGGTCAATTTCGTTGCATCCGATTACATCATAACCCGCTAATTTATAGCCCATTGTTGACCCCCCCCCGCAAGCGAAACACGAAAAGACTTTTCCTTTGTCTTTCGTGAAGTTGGCATCTTTCAATGTCCAACGATAAGGGAATTTGTGGTTCATTTGCTTTTGGTTTAGGGATTTAATATTTGATTCAGTTTTTCGGCAAGTTCACGGAATTGCGGGTTGTAGTTGAAATCATCATCATATTTCCGCAAGAAGTGAAGCATTGAAGAATGGTCGCGGTGGACGTGCTTTGCAATCTGCGTCAAGGTCATTTTCAGGCGGCGGCAATGATACACGAAAAGCATTCGGGCATAAAAACAATCACGCTTCCGGCTTTTGGTCGCATACTGATTCAGGCGCAAGCCCGTGACTTCATGGATTGCGTTTTGAATGCGCAAGACCGCGCGGTTTTCGCGCCTGATGGTCGATTCAAACCAAACATCCATGTTCAGGAGGTTGGCGATGTCATATTCAACCGACGCGCCCCGGCTTTCAAGCCAATTATCCATCATGTAAATTGCATCACAATCAAGAAGCATTCGGATGTCTGCAACCATGTGTTCTTTCCACGTCGCCTTATCATCAAGCCCGTTATTCAGGGGATTCACCGCTTCAAACCCGATTGCATTCAGCAAGTCGGCGGCATCGGCAAACCGTTGTCGGGCTTCGGACAACGGCAACCCCGTTATTCTTCCACTGATATAGATTTTCATGGGTGTTGGGATTTATAGACAAATTTGTTGATGAAATATTGTTGCCCCTTGACGGTGACAAGGGTTGTCCGGGTTTGGATTGGTTCGCCCGTGTGCGGATGATAGCGTGTTCCCGTCCTGACCTCAAACAAGCCCATTTCAAGGGCGCGTTGCGTCGGGTCGTTATATTCCGAACCGCACTTGTGTAAGAATCCGTTGTCGCGCAACCATTGATAAAGCCGGATTTCGCCCGTGTCAACCCCGTTTTGACGCATCAGTTTGGCGAGCTGCCCGACAAGGATTGATTCGCCCGCGATTTCAAGGGCATTGGCAAAGTTCACTTTCGGGGCTTGTGCGGCAAGCTGCTTTTGTTGGGCTTCGATGGTTTCGGCTTGTTCGGCGGCAAGGCGCAAGGCTTGGGCGAATGTCTGCGGGATTGCCGGATGTGTCGGGGCGACTTGTTGCGATTCCCTGAATTTGCGTTCCGCTTCGATGAAGTAACGACGCACGGCACGTCCACGGTCGTTGCCCTCGACCATGCAAAGTTCCTTTGCCGCTTCGATGGTCAAGACATATTCGATTGACGGGCGACCGATTCCGGGGATGCTCCCGTTTTCCACAATTTCGGTGCTATTGATAGCCTTGAAATCTTCGTTTATGACAAACCCGCAATGCTCGACACGGCGTTTGAACCATGTTGAAAAGTCGGTCGCGCCGTTGTTGATGAATGCGTGAAGCTGCCTTGCGTCAATGACACGTCCGGCATCGGTGTTCCTGACCTGAATTGCCTTTTCAATGCTTGTCGATGAACAAGCAACCATTTCGTTTAACTGCTCCAATCTTTTGGGGCATTTTTCTTTCCATTGACTTGCGGGGATAGGGGTAATTCGGAAAAACGCCGCAAGGACGGCATCGCGTTTGGCATCGACACCGGGCAAAGTCTTTGTCACCGCTTCAAAGCCCTTTTGCGTCATTTGAAAGACAACGCGGTTGCCGTCGATAACCGGGCAACGAAATTCGCGCCCCATTCCTTGTGCTATCAGGCGACGCACGGATTTCAAGATGTTCTTGTGTTGCCGCCCGAAATACTTTGCAACGTGCATCGTGTCGGTGATTGGCTTTCCGTTTTCGGATTTGAAAATGACATCTTCGGGTGTCATGTTGTTATTACTTTCCATTGTAAGTTAAATTTTTAGATATTATAATTTTCTGCGGTCTTTGCCCTTAATGACAAGGTTGTTGCACATTTGACGCAAGCGGGATGCCACGCGGTCGCCATAACGGGCGACAAGGCGTTCACTTCCCATCGGCAAATTCGATGTTATCAAGGTTAATTCGTTGGTCAGGTCGCCCCGGTACTCGATAAGCTGCCGGACGGCATCAACACGGTTGCCCATGTAAAGCGATTCTTCTTGTTCTTGCCCGAAATCCTGAATGGCGACAATCGGGGCTTTCTTCAAGTCGGTAATCTTGCCATCTTCGGCGAACATTTCGCACACTTCATCGGCGCGGACAATCCGCCACCACAATGCGCGGTTGTCATCTTTTTCATAATTGACCGGGATTGTGATTTTGAACCCAAGTGCCGACGCATAAGCCCGCATGATTTCAAGACACCATGATTTGCCCGACCCGGTTGTGCCGCCGATGTAGATGCCCGCGTAAAGGTCGCCCGGCACGACTTCCCCGGTGTCGGGGTGAATCTGTTTCATCGACACATCGCAATGACACCACTTGATGAAATTTTCGTAAGCAAAACGATTTTCCGAATCAATCACAAATTTGCGGTCGCGGGTCTTGCCGATTGCTTCGATTATCTTCAAGGCGTTTTCGATGTTGTAATCTTCCCCGGTGTACTTGTAACGGGTCATGCGGGCAAACGTGCCGCGTTCCTCGATTGCCCGCAATATTTTGTCAAGTCCGGGAACGTCATTCTTGTTGTTCATTTCCATTCATCGTTAACATTTCGTGATTCACTTGTTTTCGTTTTCCGGGGGGATGCCGGGCGGCGGGGATTCTCCCTTTCGCGCTTTTCCCAAGTCAGGATTGCGGCTTTCCAATCTTTCATCTTGTTTTTGCCGACATACCAATTTTTGGATTGATAAAAGGCGATGAAACTTTCAGCATCGACGCAATAACCCTTTTCAACAATATAGGCTTGCACTTCTTCAAGCGTCGGGGGAACAAACCGCTTTTGCGGTTTTTCCCTTTCTATATCGTTAGATATAGATATATTTTCTTTTCTTTTATTTTCTTTTGCATCAACTTGCATTGCATTTGTATCGGGGTTGCATTGTGTTTGCTGATTGGTCGTTGATTGCCAACGTGTTAAGGAGGCTTTCTTTCTTCTTTCGCTGATTTGCTGACGCTTGCCAAGACGCTTGTTGACCGAATTTGACCAAAAAGTTTCACCGTTATTGTCGAACAATCCAAAGTCCTTGACTACACTTTCAACCATCGTGCAATCCTGATGCAAAGCAAATGCAATGCTTTTGCATGACTTCAACGGCAATTCCCCGCCTTGCTCATAAAGCTGCTCAACGATGCACCAAAAAACGCCAAGACCCGCCGCGCCGTGTTCAATCAACACATCTTGCAATTTGGGGTCATTCCGGGCGTTGTAGTCGTGCGGGAAATAATATGTTTTATCTTTCATTGTCATTGCCTTAAACCACCGGGGGCGGATTCCCCCGGCGGGTGGATTGATTATTTATTCGTTTTCGCCGTCGGGCTTGTCATGCTTGAAATATTCGCGGGAAAAGTCCGGGGGGAATCACGCAATAACAATTCACGACGGTTGCGGTGTTGATGGTCGTTGTGAACGACAAGAAGCGTTCCGGGTTCTTTACACCTTTTGCAAGGGCTTCATCGTAGTTGTCGCGAGCGCGTTTGGCAAGCCAATTATTGGCAAGTTCTTTCGCCTTTTCCGCATCATCGGTGAACACAAGGAACACTTGGTTGTGTTCCACGCCATCTTCCGGCGCGATGTGCAATTCAAGCAAATAGAATTTGCCATTGCTCCGTTCTTCTTCCTCGATAACACCGCCATCATCTTCCGGCATTTCGTGGTCGGCTTCAAAGCCTGACCGATTGAAATTGTCGGTGATTGCGATGCAATCGTTGTAACCCTTGACGCTGACAAACTGAAAGTGTCCGGGCATCTTTTGTTCGATGAAATCAGTTGCGATTTCAATGGCTTCTTCAAGACCACGGGCATACAAGATGAACTTGCGGTTCTTGCCCTTGACGTGTGCCGTAACTATCCACGGGGCGGGATAGTCGCCTTTGTTATAGAATCCGACACGGCATTGGTCAGTCACTTCAAATTCGGTAATGTCGCCCGCCTGAATGTGAAAGTTGATGGACATTGCCACTTCCGGGGTGATTTGCTTTCCGCGATCCATCAGGACTTCACAACGCTTGATTGAAATTAGTTCCCCGGTGTCGGTGTCCTGAACTTCTTCCGTCCATTCTTTCAAAAGTCGGTCGGCAAGGAACATTCCCATTGCTTTTGACGTGTCCGACGTAGTGAAGCGGGTTTCGTTGAACTTTGTTTGTATCATAGTGCGACACGTTCAGGTTAAAACAACAGAACCTTGTTCCAAAGGTCGATGAATTGTTCGCCGAATTGACGGGCGCGATTTGCGGTTTTGAAGCAAAGCCGAGAACCGACATACGCACCCGTATACGACGGCGCATTATGCGTATTCGCAAACACGAAGCCCGCACGTTCAGGCTTATAGACAAACCACGGAAACCACTTGACTTGATTGCGGTTTGAGAAGTCAGGCACGAAATCATCCGCCTTGTTCCATGCTTGCGCGATGGTGAACAATTCGTTCAAGGCGATAAGGGCTTCAACGTGCGCCGGATTCAGGGAATCGACAAGGCGGGTGACTTCAACAAGCCCCGGCGCGGTGTTCATGGCTATTGCCTTTTTGCTGACCGTGAATTGCTTGTTGGGCTTGCCGCCAAGATATTCACGGGCGGTGTTGTAGTCCACGATGGTTTTGTTGGGTTCTTCCTTGACTCCGACTTCTTCAAGGTCGAAATCAAAGGGGGTCAACCATTCATCATCGGTCGGGTCAAGACCAAAGTTTGCGTCGCTGATGTAGTTGTCCATCGCGTCGGCGGCATCCTGACGGGTCGCAAAGTGACCCACGATTTTGCCATTTTCGGTGTTTGAAAGTTTGTACTTAATCATTTTTTGAAGTTGTTAAAATGGTGTCTTGTTGAAATTTTTGATTGTCATTCCTGATTCGGCGACGGTCACGGTCTTGCCCGTTGCGGCTTCAATATCGGCTTGAAATTCGGCGGCATTGGCGTTGGCATCCGAAAGGTGAATCAAGACAATATTGTTGACCCCTGAAAGGTCTTGGGCAAGGATTGTCGCCCGGCATTCGGCAAAACTGCAATGGCTTTTCCGGGTTCGTTTTGCCAATGCAAGGGGCAAGCGTCCGGCGGCAATGTTGCGTTCCAAAATGTCGTGCCGATAGTTGCATTCAATCAAGATGTTGTTCACGCCGGGAAACCTGATGATGTTGTCGTTGCCGAAAGGTTTATAACGCAAATAACGGGTGTCAGTCGCAAACAACACCGTTCCCATTGCCGGGTGATGAATCAGGAATCCGAAAGGTTCGGCGGCATCGTGTTCGACCCTGAAAGGCATAATTCGGAACTTGCCGATTGAAACCATTTCGTGGTCGGCGACCTGATGAACAAGGGGGTTGCCATCATACCCCAACGCCTTTGCCGTTCCCCTCGACGTGTAAACGGGAATGAATGCTTCAAGGAACTTGCCGACGGCGGCGGAATGGTCGCCGTGTTCGTGCGATATGACCGCCCCGACAATGTGTTGCGTCTTGAAGTCCATTGCCCGGCGCACACGGCTGAAAGGGATGCCACATTCAACGGCAAGGGCTTCATCGCCATTGTCGAAAATGTAGCAATTACCCTTTGAGCTGCTTCCGATAATCTTCAAGTCCATTAGAAGCCGGGATTGTCGGTTGATGTTTCAGGTGCGGAGGGTGCGGATTCTTCGACCGGGGCGGCGGATGCCTGACTTTCGGCGGGTTCAGGTGTTGCCGGGGTCGGGTCGGCGGGCTTTGCATCTTCCATGCTGATTGTCGATGCGACGTTGGTTGAAGTCGCGGCGGGTGTGGTCGGGATTTCTTCAAACTCGACATCCACGATGTCTTGTTGTTCCTCGATTGTGCGCATACCCATCGAAAGTTCGGGCGCATAAGCGTTTGTCCACATCGACGCGGCGCGATACATCAGCATTTGGCGGGGCATTGTGCGCCACTTCGACCCGTCCTTTGTGAACCACCTTTCTTCGATTGCAAGTTGAATCGACACCGGGGCGGATTCAAGGACATCTTTTGACCCTTTCTTGGTCGTATAAGCGACGCATTCAAGGTTGCGGATGTTTGTTCCGTCAAGGGTCTTTTTGACGGCTTCTTTGCGGCGTGTGTGGTCGCTCCACACATAATCGACATAATCAACTTTGCCGATGTTGCCCTTGTCGGTGAAGCGGAATTGCAAGGGTTCAAAGCGTCCGCACGAATTGACCGTTGCAATCAGGAATTTAGATGACCACGACGGGCGACCATAAATAACCGCCATGTTCTGCATGACCATCAGGGGCGACGCGCCAATGCGCATTGATACTTCAACGGCAATCATGCAATTTGCAACCGCCTTGTCCATTGCCGCCTTGTTTTCGGCTTGCATCGCCGCAATGACTTCGGGTGATGCGTTGGCGGGGATGGGCTTTGTCTTGGGTTTGTAAGTATCCGGCACAAGGTCGGATGAAGCGAACATCTTGCACACACGTTGCATGGTTTCAAACTGCACGGGGTCAAAGAAGTTGAACCCGACCGTTGCCGGGGCGGTCTGCATCACAACCCCGGTGGGATTTTGTTTTTGAATTTCGTTGCTCATTCGATTGTTAATTTGGTGTCGTTGGTCACGACAAGGTTAATGATTTGGCTTTCGGTCGGGATAAGGTTGTTGACCGATTCGCGGTTGTCAATGAATATCGGGGCGAATATGCCGTGGAATCGGCAAAGGGTGTTGATGATGTCAAGACCCGCATTCACTTGTCCGGCGGTGTTTGCCGCGCCGAAAGGAACACCCCCGACAAGCGGGATGCAAGTTTCATAAGTGTTGCCCTCAAAGGTCTTGTCGAAAAGACGGAATGTGACGTTGTGGAACAACCCATTGATGCGGCTTTCGCATTCACGAATCTTGGTGCGTGTAAACTCCTGAATCGTGTATTCCTCTTTTTCAAGGTCGGCGATTTGTTGGGCAAGGCGTTTGCCCTTTTCGGTCAATTCTTCAATTTCCTTTTCTGCACGGGCGATTTCATCACGGGCGAAAAGACGCTTTTTCAGGGCATCGCGGCGGTCGGTCAATTCCTTTTTCTTTGCCTGATGTTCGGAATCATCCGGGGCGGCGGTCGTAGTCGCAACGGCGGCTTGTGCTTCCTCGATTTGCTTTGTCAATTCGGCATATCCGGCGACTTCTTCCGGCACGACGGTTGCGGCGGTGCTTTCGGGCATAGCTACAAGGGCGGCTTCCTTGTCCTTGATTTCAGTTTCGGCGGCGGCGATTGCGGCGTTTTGGTCGGCAATCTCCTTTTCGGTGTCCTGATGTGACTTTTTCAGGTCTGCAAGCCGGGCGGCAAGGCGTTTGCCCTCTGCCTGAATTGCATCCTTTTTCGCCTTTTGTGTCGCCAAGAAGTCCGCCAAGTTCTTGTCGCGCATTTCCTTTGGCAAGACTTGTCCGCAATGGTGGCAAATATCATCGCCGGAATATGCCTTTGCGTTCTCTTTATACCATTCATCGCGCTTGTCGTTGATGGTCGTTTCAAGGCTTGCAATGTCGGCGGCGTAACGGTCGCGGGTGTCGGTCAGGGTGCGCAAGGTGCGCTTCATGGCTGACAATTCACGCTTCTTTGATTCGATGGTCGATGTCAGTTCACGACGGGTCGCATTGGCTTCAAATGCGGCGTTTTTGGCTTCTTGTTCGGCATCCCTGACAAGATTGTTGCGCTTGGTGGTAAGTTCATTCACCTTGCGTTGCTTCTCTTGTTCCGCCTTATATTCGGCACGGATGCGGGTGGCATTGTCCGACAAGATTTTGTCAATGTCGGCAATCTCCTTGTCCACTTGCGCGATTTCGGTTTCAAGGGCGGCAAAATCCTCGCTTTCCGGCTTCATCTTGTGGGTTTGGTCGATGCGCGGTTGAATGTTATCCAATTCCCCTTGCAAGCGGGTTTTCTTTGCCGCTAATTCCTTTTTGAAGTCTGCAAGTGATTTCCCGGTCAACTTGTCAAGAAGAAGTTGAAATTCGGGATTATTGGCGGCAATTTCGGCATCCGTGATTGTTCCGGCGAGTTGGAAAAGTTGTGTGCGCTGCAACTTCCAATCCATGCTTGCAAAGAACATCGGGTTCGTTATCATCTTGAACAACGATGCTTCAAGGATGGCGGCGACACGGGAATCAAACTCTTTCACCTTGACCGGGGTTTCGTTCCACCAACATTCGTTGTGTGTACCTTTCAACACGCGGTCAACCTGACCACGGGGTTTCACCCATTCTTCGACCGATTCACGTTTTAATGTGAGTTCCTGACCGTCGATGTCAAGAACACCCGTCACGCTGCATTCAACTTCATGGAGCAACGACCCGTCGGCGTTGTGGGTGCGCACTTCGTAGTCCTTGCGGTCTTGAACGTCCTTGCCGAATAAAAGCCACATGAATGCGTCAAAGTGTCTTGATTTGCCAAGACCATTGCCGCCGGATATGCGGGTAACATCGGCGTTGAAGTGCGTTGTTCTTGCTTGTTCACCCTTGAAGTTGCAAAGAGTAAGCGATTTCAAGATAACTTTCTTCATGTTAGTATATTATTTATTAGTTATTTCCATTTTTGCATCGACCTCAAAGATTGCACGGTGTTGACCGTCCACCCAATTAAGGCTTGATGCGAATATTTCTGCAATATATTTGCCGACTTCTTCTTTATCTTGCGCAACAACTTTATATTCGATTGTTTTCAATCGAAAGAATATATCCGTTGGCGGCTTTTTCGACTATAATTTTATTTGCCATCGTTGAATAATTCTATTGCTTTATCCGAGTCAATGACTATCAACCGACCGCGTTGTGAAATTGCCTTGTCAATCTTTCCGCTTGCCTTGATGCGGTTTGCGGTGCTGATACTGCAATTAAAGATTCGGGCAATTCCGGCGATGCCATATTCAAGGCGGCGTTCCTTTGGTGCGTCTTGCGTCGGTTTCCCTGATGCTGATTCAATCAGTTCAAGAAGCTGCCCAACCGTCAAGTCAATCAACCGCGTGTTCGGGTCAATATCAATCATAATTCTTCGGAATCATCTTCGGGAACGGGAACTTCTTTCTTCAAATAGTGACTTGAAAGGGCGAATGAAGCGACCATCAGGGCGCAAAGCCAAACACATTCACCGAATATCACGGCAAAGGTCAACGACAATGACCACCACATGAAAATCGCACGTTGGCGCGGGGTTAGTTTTTGACCGCCTGAAATCTCTTTGAGGCAAAATATTATCTTGTTCATTGTTGCGAAATTTAGAAGTTTATAAATTCAAGGTCGGATTCGTTGCGCGTCCGACGGGCGCGGATTATTCTTGAAACTCTTGCGCTTGACCGGGCGACCCGGTAAAACTCTTTATTGTCAAGGGCGAAAACTTGCGGGGTTAGAAGCATCAGGAACATTCCGACAATCACTTTCCGTTTCAGGGGTGACAAGTCGAATGAAATGTGGAATCTTGTGCAAAACCACCACGCGCACAATTCATTGATTTTTTGACACCCGACCTTTGCATAAATGTTCCGGGCGTGATTTTCAACGGTACGTTCCGAAATGAAAAGGCGATTTGCAACATCTTTCTTGCTTGCGCCCCATGCGAACAATTCCGCAATTT
>PXZU01000126.1_pt1 | contig 12127 bp, 24 predicted proteins | sample 2941351 | NCBI WGS metagenome assembly PXZU01 (sample SAMN08721892, study PRJNA434045) | Viral metagenome, whole genome shotgun sequencing project. | isolation source: viral particles isolated from 30 fecal samples collected over 86 days | host: Mus musculus | place: Germany: Kiel | collected 2017-06 | reverse complement strand
TGTCCGCCTTCACCCGGCGTTGATTGACGAGCATTTTCTTTTTTGATCTGAGATGCAAAGTTAGTAATAACTGCAACTGCCTTTTTAGTAGCTTCTGCATCTTCTGAAACAATCAATCCGAGTAATTCATCATCTTGTGGCAATCCTGCGCCTGAGAGCATTTTAGAAGCTTCTGACTTCATTTCGTTTAAAGTCTGTACGTTTCAGTTCAGCGATTTCGGCTTCTTTTCGCTCCAATTCATGTTGCAGTTTTTCTTCCGCATTCATTTTTGCGAGCTTCTTAGCTTCTTCTTTTTTCGCTTCTGCTTCTTGTTCCCAACTTGCGCGAGCCTTTTTCGTTTCAGCAGCAACAATTTTCGCTAATTCGTCACGAGAAAATGTTTTGCCAGTTTCTTCCTTCTTTGTTTCATCTGTGGTGGTTTCAGTTGTTTCAGTCGACGTCGTTTCTTGAGAACCGCCATCTTGTTCAGCAAAAAATTGAAGTTTCATAGGCATTAATAAACGTTTTTTCATGATTATTCCTCCACGGTTACGCCGCTACCCGATAATTTAACTAGTTACGCCAGTCAGTCGGAACAGCTTTCTCTTTAGTGCCTGTAAGCAGTAAGAAGGCATAATAAAAAGCCGTTAGCGAATGGGCTAGCGACTTAGTTATTGGCGATCAACATATGGAGCCGTACTACATCTGCAAAAAGGATGCATGTTTGGCGCATTTGTTCCTGGTTCCATTTCATCAACATTAAATATTTTTCCGTTAAGCGGTAAACACAGACGACACGCTGAAGGCTCAGAAATGAATGTGTATTTTGTAATATCAGCATCACGATAACTTCGCTCTTGGATGCCAATTTGCACTCTAGTCGTTTCTGTAACCATCAAACGCTCTGTATTGAATCGAGTATTCTCTCTACCTTTCTCAGTAAGAAATCTCGTTAATTCAGATGCCAACTGTTTGGGGTTACGGCCCATCGTCACACTTCGGACAAGTAACTTATCCAAATCTGCTTTCAGCTCTGCTTGGTACATCCATAGCCGTTCGCTAAACGTTGCAAATCCATCTGCTCGAAACGAGCTGTTTATCACTTGCTCCACTAATTTGGCATAACCGCTTTTAGCGATCGTAATTTCTAAGATGCCTGCTTGACGTTGCAATTCTTTCAACCCAGCATTGGTCAACTCGCTAGAGAAGTACTTATCCATATCATTAAAAGTGGCTATCAGCTCAAGTCCAATATTTGCCTTTAGCAATTCCAATCGATTGACACGCATTGTAAGGTTGTATAGCTTCAACTCCTTGTTTGCTGTAGGTGAGAAGTCTTTTTCTTTAACATACTTCTTAGCCTTGCGAGCAAATGCTTTTACATCCATTTCTCTAGCACGTTTCATCGCTTCGCTACGAGTGATTTTCTGCCCGTTGGAAAAACTATCCCACTGTGCGTCTATCTCTTTCTGTATCGCATCCTGTGCGTATTGCAGGCGCTTCTTAATCTCGTTCATGCGTTTCTTATCATCTTTAATCTGTTGCTCTTGCCAAGCTTTTTCACGCTTGATGAAGTAATCTTGTGATTTCACTTAATCACTCCTTTTAATTCCAGAATGGTTAAAATTCCGTTGCAATATTAACGTCACGATCTAAATATCCGAGGTTCGATAAAATTTGCTCAAGAACTTCTGCTTTGCCTTTTGTTGCCAACAAGTCTTTATATTCATTTTTACTTATGGTGATTTTTTCTTCTTCGGCAAAAGTCATGAAACTTGCGTTTTTCAACGCATTACTTACCTCTTCTGTTACTGGTTCGTTTTGATTAAACTCCATGATACTGCCTCCCTACCAAGAAAATCTGACTAACTCAATTTTTGCATCAATCGAATGCTTATCCTCGTAATCTTCAACAGTAAAGCCGCCATCTTGAAACTCTTTGCGGATATCATCTGTAATGACGTCTTTGCCATAGAAAACTTCGTTGTAGCCTTTTTGCATAGCTTCAGCGATAGCTTCTTTGATCTTTTCGCTATCCTTCTTTTGGTACTCGTTCATCATTTGTTCTTTGAGATTCATCTCTTAAACCTCCGTATCGGTTTCTTCGTCACTGTCAAACACGCCTTTGTCTGTTGGCGCTTCAGCATTTACACGTTTTAGCTCTGCATTTACATCTGGAACAAATGAAGCAAGTCCGAGGATAGTCTCTTGGCTCAACTCCGCTCCTGCATCAACAAGTGCTTTAAGCTCTTCTAGAATTGCTTTAGGTAGATTAGGTGTAAATGTAATACGCATACCTTTCAGGTCAGAGTTTTCCAATTCTGCGATGCTTGATTTAAGGTTAAATAAAAGACGATAGCGTCGCATCAGGCCTTTTTTAAAGAGCCGTTGCTTCACTGCCGTCATCTGTTCGAATCCGAATAGTTTATATTTCATTGCTTCCCCAGATTGCACACCTGAGAAGTTATCATCTGTTAGATCAGGAACCATCGAAATCTCGTGGATATCTTTCCTCACACGATCTTTATACGCTTCTACCCCATTTACATCATATTGCTTATAAATATAGCCAGCTGTCACAGATGTTTTATTGCCGTTGATATCAGTGCCAGATTCAAGGAGCAACATGTTTGCATCCTTTTGCTTGGCTGCGTCTTCAGTAGTTAAACCAGACGCTTGAATGTCTCCGCTGATCACTAGAAGTGCATCGTTTAAGTCTGTCATGTAGTTTGCTGTATCAGACTGACCTGCATCATACAAGTCCATTAGCGAAAGAGTATCTTCGTATAATCCCATTCTGAAACGATTTGGTGAGTACTCAGTAATAGGAACTTCTTTCAATTCGTGAGGTTCCTCTTCTGGGTTTTCAAGTGAGATAGAGTGCAGAGAAGTTTCTTTGTAATAAATTGTTTTATCTGATGTGTAGATAATCGGCTGAATGAATTGCTTGTCGGCGTTTTTTGAAAATCTCGTTTTAGGATATCTCACTGCCAGTATAGGCTCACGTTTAACAGTCGTGTCATAGACAACAAATGTCTCAAACACATTCGCCAAATCCACATAGTCGATGTCGTCTTTATCTCGGTAACTGATTTCATAAGCTCTGCCGTATTTATCCATGTCTAACCAAAGCTCGCCATTCAAACCATCAACATCATTATTCGTGTTGAATTCATCAATTTGCTTTTGCTGGTCGTCACTATCGATTTGAACCTTAATCGGATTGCCTGTGTTGTAACCTACATCAAACGTACATAATACTTTGCCGAAGTTGTGGGCAGAGCGATGATCCGCTTTTTCCTTTTCCTTACGTCTTCGGTTTTTCATGATATTGGTGTTTCTTGCTTTGTAATAATCGTCTAACACTTCAAGTCTTGGGACTTGGTATTGATGGTGATGTTGGATCATTCCTGCTAAGGTATCCAAATCAGCAAGCAAGTCTTCAGCAGAACTAAACCGATAATGGATATTCGATTCTACTTCAAAGCTGACATAGTTAACATTCACATCAGCAGACGCTCTGCTATCAACGTCATATTCAAATTCATTTACTTTATCCATTCCTCACACTCCTTACAAGCCTAACTTCTTAATCATATTTATTTTTTTCTTCACATCCGCCTTTTTGTAGGCAAATCCAATTTTTTCTCTAACCGGTAAAAACCCATATTGACTAGCGTTGATAGTATGGTCGTTTTTATCTTCTGGCTTATCTCCATCCCAGGCATAGGTATTCATTTCATGTATATGAACATTGCAATGATCAACTACCAAATAGTTTGGCGCCTTCCCATCGGAATTTATCCAACCCAGCATCAAATTAATACGATCAACAATCTTCATTCTCTTGTCTGATCCAGTGAATGTGTAAACGTTTGGGTTCTTTCTCTTTAGCTTTGCTATTTCTGTCAAAGTTGCCTGATCTGCGTTGTCCACATAGACTATTTTGGCTAATCCCCATTTTTTACGGCATCTTTCGAGAAATTGGAAGAGATTTAAAGCGATGTCACTTGGAGAGAAAGGAATCTTTTCATCTTTGTTGTTCTTTACTTCCTCTTCCAGTACAATCAACTCTCCGTCTCTAGTAATACCTTGAAATATAAATGATATTGTGTCCTCGGACTGTGCCGAGTAGGAAGTATCTACGCCACACGAAAAGTGTATGTATTCTTTCGCAGCTGCTTCTTGTTGTGTTATGACATTATTTCGATATTCAAAGTTTGAGAAAATTAGGCCTTCAGCTCTACCTCTGACACCTAGTATTTTGTTCTTGTACAACTTAGTGCCTACTGGAACAGCCGATATGATTTTTTCTTTCTTAGCTTGTGTTAGTCCGTCATTATGATTAAAACCAAAAAACCAGTGAACCCAGCCCTTCTTAGGACTCGCATTCAACTGGTCGTTAATTTCTTTAGGCGCATCATTTTTAAACTTGTCCAATGGTCGTGAATGGTTGATATACTCATGATAGATTGGTAACTCTGGATCATCTGGGTTCAATGTTGCCATGACATAATCAGCACGCATAAATATTTCTCGCACATACTCCATATCCGCAATATTGATTTCGTCTATATACAAACAACCGTACTGCCCGCCAAGGACTTTCTTCCACCTAGCCTTATTGTCATATCCCAAGACGTAAATAATCTTCTCGCCTTTAGATGTCTGATAGCGTAAATGCGGAAGGCTATGATCTTTATTGCCTTTCGAATGATAGGATACTAAATCGCCAAAAATATCAACAATACCTAATTCAGCTTGTATGATATTCTTCTCTATTGTTCCCAAGTCCAAACCACTGATAATGTGAAGCTTTCTGTCTGACCTTGCAACACGAAAAAGAAATTTTACTGCTCCTACAGTTGTTTTGCCAGCAGCGGTAGTACCCTCTAGGAATTCTACGTCTGTATCGTACTTCAAAAATTCCTTATACTTGGAAGAAAGTTTTAGATCAGCCATCATCATCACTCAATTGAGTAAGAATGCTATCTAGTTTATCTGTTCTAATATGACCACTAATTTCAGTTTCTTGCTTATCACGCCATTCTTGTGGCTTACGATTCTTCAACCAGAATATTTGAGCAGTAGTGTCTGGCGCTTGCTGTTTAGTGATAACTTTTGTCACTCTCATGCCATCTTCAGTCAGCTCTTGGGTAGTTTCTTTGAATTCGTATCCCAATGCTCGTTTAAGCAACGCATTCTCGACTTGCCGATCAACTACTTCTTTTCCTCTTTTTAAGGACTCCGATAACACCGAGTATTTCTTTTTCCACTCATGAAGAGTTGACTCAGCTATATTCATGTTATACGCTACTTGTTTGTCGGTAAGGCCATCACGAGCCCAACCTTCGATTTTTAATAACCCTTCTTCAGTTAGCCACTCTGTGTATTTTGCCATGACCTCACCTTCTTTCTAAAAATTATTCAGCGCTATTTTCGTATACGACATTCCCGTAGTTTTTCATAATCAACATTGCGCCTTCACGCTCATACTGCTTAATGAATTCTTCAACGTTTGTTTTCGTGCGGGATACTACTGAGATTTTTAATCCATTAATTATTGAATATTCTATCGATGTTCCAACACGGATAATTTCCACGTTCACATAGTTCCCACTCCACACAGGTTTAATCTCATTGCTGATTAATTTTCCCTCTTTATCGTATATAGGGTTCTCTGTAAAGTATCTATCGTTCTCTCCCTCAATCGCCTTCTTGTATGCTTCAGCGAATTCAGGTTCTACATCAACCGTTAATAACGCTTCATAGAATTTCATAGACCAGATGCACCCCTTATTAAATCAGAAATCTTTTTTCCTCTTTCTTCGGCAGTCGTATTTAATGCACTGTACAAGAATCCATCTGCTTTCTTTTCCACTTCTGGCGAGTATACGACTTCAAGGGCTAATTTATTAGTAACGTCATCGTATTCAACCAATTCCAGATTTATCGATTGAACTCTACTTAAATCTAATTGCTCGAAAGCGCTAAACGCATTTCTTAACATAATTCGTTTTTCTTCATTCACATTCCATACCTCCTTAAATCATTAGGTTGTATCATTTGATCGGATGAATTCCATAGCTATCAAGAACGATCATGCTGCCGTCTGTATACTCGAATAACATTTTGTCTCTTTCATGGAAAACTTTACAGATGAATTTCTTATTGCGTTTAGGATCTAAATATCTCGGTCTATATACCATATTCCATACCTCCTTAAATCAATCACCAAAAAAAGCTACATATCAGTATCATTGCTATCATAAATGTGAGATACCATCTTCCTAATCTCAGGAACGAATCTCCGCCAACACTCTTTTCTATTTGCTTCATCTGCCAAGGAATAGCGAGGTATAATGCAATTGCTATCAAAACGTAAACAATAAATTTAAGCATTCGAATACCTCCTTAACCTCTCCACAATATGCGGATCACTCTTCCAGCCATGCCCAACATAAATCAACCTATGCTGATCGATATACTCATCGTCAAACTCTGCATAACATTCAAGCAACGTGTGCTTTGGTTTCAACTCAGCTTGTCGGATGTTCTTATGCCTTAGTATTCCTACTGATAGTTGGATGTAATAGTAATGCATATCAGTCACCCATGCGCTTTTTCATGCGATTCTTCTTTTTCCAAAGTTCTTCCCATTTGTCCATATCATGGGTAACATAGTAATGCCATTTCATTTGCAACCTGATCGAAAGATATTTCGCTTTAAATATCATATGTTACCCTCAACCTTTCGCTATCATATTCAAACAACTGCAATACTTTCTTGCCCATCGTCCAACCATTCTCTATCTCGTAGCTGTCATTCGGCTTAATGGTTCCTAACTGACGATGGATCACTCCTTGATAGTCGTTCGTCTGTTGTGTGTGGAAATGTCCTGTGATTATCTCCCTTGTAGTTGCCTTACTCCATATATCGCTAAACTCAGTAGCAAACAGCATAGGTAAATCCTTCCGCTTGCCATACTGCCCATGAGTAATCATGATTGCCACGTTATCCAACATGAACGCTTGACGGTATTTGTTGTGATAGTTAACCACTATGTTCGGATACTTGGCTTCTAGGTATAACAGAAACATATATTCCAAATTCTCCGAATGATTTCCGCCCGCATGCTCGACAGTCACTTGCTTCGAATGTCTCACACACTCAGTAATCAACACATCGAAAAACGCTCTTGCGTCCTTGATTGCTGTTTCCATGTCCACATCGTCTAACTGTGTGCCAGCCATCGTGACTGACTTCTTAATCTGGCTGCTATGGAATAAATCTCCTAGCTGACCAATAACAATCTGCTTATAGCCTTTTGAGATAACTTCAATCATTCTCGCTAGCTTATCTTGTAAATCCTCTAGCTTAGTGATACCGAAATGCCAATCAGCCAAACCGATGAATAAGTTTCTATCACCTGTTTTGATAGCTGTTAGTTTTACTGGCTCGATTGATTTAGTGAATGCTGCTAAGTTAAATCCTTTAGGTTTAGGTCTAACGACAATTTTCGATTGATAAAGCTGTATAAGTCCATCTACTTGGTTGTTCTGTTCCCAGATGTTATTAGTCGCTTGGACCAGTTCCCAATTTTCCGGATCATAACCATGTGCTTGTAATACATAATCAGGATTCTTTGACTGTTCTTCAGTCATACGTAACTTGATAAGATTAGTCTGAGTACCATCTGATTTGATTTCTGTAGATACTACATTCTTCTTAGCCTTATCTGTTTGCTTAACACGCATATTCTTTTCGCTCGGTGGCAAATCCAACCTGGTACGTTTACTTCTAACGCTTGGCCACGAGAACTCTTCTCCGAACTCCTCTGACAGCATAGGCGCTATCTCTATATTTGTTAGTCCTTCATTTGCCAATTCCGACAATCGTCTGACCTGCTGTTCCGTCCATTTAGTTATGTCTGCCACCTCGCTTCGTTCTATGTATTGCATAGGTTAACTACGCTGTTTAAAATGCATGTACCGTACGTGCGTGCTGCTCAATCGCTTTATCTAGTTTCACGCCTGCTCTTTTATCATCTACAATCGCTTTGATGCCTTCCCACTCATGTAGAGAAAATCGTCTATCCTCGGAAACTTTCTTCAAATATGCTTCTTCACCTTTTAAAATAGCTTCCTGTAACATTTTCATTCCTCCTCAAAAAAACTACGCACAGAAAATAACCTTTTCCAAAGCAGCCTTTATCAGGCTGCTTTTTTATGCTTAACAAACAAACATTTACCTAGGATCATTAACCAAGAGCATGTGAATCGTCCTTCAGCTGTGCGATACTTAGTTTTGAAAATTCCAGTTTTCATAAATTTCACCTCCTCAAAAATAAAAAGCCACTCGACTGAGTGACCTACAAAACTGCGACTAGGCAGTTAACATCTATTTAAGCAACCTACTCCATTCTGGAACCTACTGTTCCCCCATGCCTGGCAGATAGGAATGCTCGGTTGCTTCTTTGTCTATTCGCATTAAGGCAGCGAGAAACCGAACAACGGATCAGCATACCGCCCCTGACCTTGGCTTACTCATTTAACTGTGAATCCCTTCCTTCATCACAGACCGCTCACAAAGCCTGCGTAAGGCAACCTGCCGTGTTCCTAGCAAGTCCAACTTAATGTTAATTGACGTGACCGGACTCGAACCGGCGTCCTTTTGGCTATCCACCAAACGCTTTAGCCACTGAGCTACACGCCAACAAAATATTTAAGCAAAACAAAAAGAAGAGCCGTTGACTTCAACAGTTCTTCCTATACAAACATATCTAATTCTTTGCGGATTCACATTGTGAAATCTACCTGCTTCCGAGATACTCTCAAACTCTCTTATTACTCTTCCTTGGAAATCCTTTTGAATTACTCTTTTTTGATTAACAGGTTTCTTTGCAATGCATAATCCAGTTTGCCACTCGTGCCTGACATTATCTTCTAATGTCATTATTTCCAGATTTTCTTTGCGGTTATCCATTTTATTACCATTTTTATGGTTTATAGTCATACCTTCCAAATCCGATCCGAATATCAAAACACCAAAAAAAGTATGAGCCTGTACGACCCTGCCTGACAATTTAAACCTTATGTATCCAGTTGATGAGCATATAAAGCCATGAGTCCCTTTTTCTGTCGTAACAACACCTTTTTCGATGTCGTAAACCACTTTATCCTTATTTTTCTGAATGTGATTTATCATCTCGCGACTAGTTCCAACCATTTTCATTACCTCCCAAGTAATATTCCCAAAAGAAAAGCGCAGTCAGAAGCGGGAAACTTCATTCAGGAGCTACCTTAGACTACGCAAAAAAAGCATCTGATTTTACAGATGCTCAATTCCAAATATAAATTCCGCCACAGTGACTATCGCCCACAGAATAATTACAAATCAAAAGTAGGTTGAAATGCCAGTTTGTGCTTTGTTATGCCATCGAAAATGAACATGCCTGAAGTAACAAAATTAACTAGCTTTGATTCGTGGGCGATATCTGATAATACTAATTTACCACGTTTTTAGACCTCGAAAGTTTGAAAATCGTTTAAATATCAAGGCTTCTATCCAATTCCTCGAAGAATTTGTCTCTTAAAGTGAATGCTTTATTCCTACCGCACTTGATAACTAGATTGTCAACTAAACCTTGCATCGTATACTGAGGAAATCGTTTGATATACAACTCTCGAATGATCGTCTCAGTGTCACTGCCGCACTCATCGAGAAGCTCTTGTACAATCTGCTTATTGCGTTTCAATCGCCGAATCTGCTTGTCTGTTTCAATGGTCCACAATGTACCAAACATTGTATCGCTGTCACTTCTTGTTCCCTTGATGTCCCCATTAACATCCTCTTCTCGATACGGAACTCGAATCTCTTCTTCAAGCTTCCTGACGTACTTATCCGTATCTCGGTAATCTTTCAGCACTGCCTTGACTCGTTCAACACGCCATTTCTCCAATCACTTGCCCTCCTCATTGTCTTCCTTACCAAAAATCACACTTGCGACCACTGTCGCTACGACTGCGAAAAAAATTGCTACTGCAACTGTCATAGCCATAAATTGCCACCTCTATGCCCAACCTTCGGGGTTTTCGGTTTTCTTCGACCTCTGAATGGCACTACTTCATGATTCTGCTTTCGCTTGTATCCACTCCATAAAATAATTCTTGTGTGTTGCACTGGCAAATACCCATTGTGAGACCAATACTTCTCGTATGTTGATTCTGGTTTTTCTAAATATTGTGGTCTATACATCATTTATCCTCCTGCTTCCATAGCATCCCGTGCTAACGGATCGTTAATAATAATCTTGTACTTCATCTGCTCATGCTGCAGCTGCTGTTCTAGCTTCACGATCTGCTGTTGCTGGTCAATTATTGTATAGGATAGCCAACTTGTGGCTGAAATCGCTGCTAGTAATAATACAAGGATAATTTTACGATTCATTGGCTTTCTCCAACAATTCTGGGTTCTCGTAGATGTTGCCAATAACTTCGATTGTCTCGTAATCTCCCCCCATAATTGTAGACAAAACGTTGCTTTCGTAATACCACGAGCTGGGAGCTTCAATATCAAAGGCTGGGTAACCCTCGTCCGCATAATTCTTAACCATACTGGTGTAGCTGTCTTCTTCGTTGCCCCCGTCAGATACTTTTACAACGTCCGCCTCAAAAATCTCCACGCCGTTCTTGTCTTTCAAGCCTGTTGATTGCATGAGATGTTTAGGCAAGCATGAATATCCTTTAATTCTGGAATCCAATTTTTTCTTTTCGTTGATATAGACTTGCCCACTCCATATCACGATTTCATTGTTGAAACGCATAGTTTTATTAGGTTCATCCCAACATCTAAATTTTGGTACCATCTTATCCCTCCGTCCATGATATAATCGCCATAGGAGGCGATCGTATGAAATTTCATAATTATAATGATGCAGATAAAACTTACCTTGGTTTAGCTGTAGCTTTTTTTGCACTAGGTATAGGGTTTAGGTTCTTTTGGATTCCAGCTATTTTATTTTTCTTAGTTGCTTTCCTAAAAAATTAGATACTTAGGTATCTTTTTTATTTTCCTTTATCGCTGACGATTGCGGAATTACTGCACACTTTTTACTAAAGACTTAAACTGATATACACTTTTGTTTGTTTGACGATAGATCAACATTATTCGGTCATTGTTAATAGCCACTAAATCTAAATATTCAAAAACGTCATCTGGATTTTTTTCTGCCTGATCTTTAAAAAAATCAGTTATCTGAGCATCAATAGATGGTGCTAAAAATTCCTTGAATTTGATCATCACTCTTCCTCCTCCACAGGTATCGCAAGCGCCATCAAACGCGGATCAAGCCTCCTGATCTCACTTTCTGTAAGTTTTGGTACCATCCATAGCAAGTCAGTCATTCCATGAATGCCTGAAGAAGTTAAATAGTTGTATTTGTACTTACTAAAACGTATAGGTAGTAATACTCTATAAAGTTTTTCTCCTATCATCACTCTTCCTCCTGTTCCAAATCAACGTAAGGTAACTCACCTTCCATCGTTATTTTCGGTCTATCATAGTAAGTGTTGCTTATTTCAACTTTTACCCATTCCACCAACAGTATTTCATTACCCAAGTAGTTGGGTACTTTGCTTTTTATCAGTATGAATCCATGCTTTTTCGCTATCCAACAAGCTAATTTTAAGAGCATCACTCTTCCTCCTGTTCCAAAGCCCAGCCCATAATCATGTCTCTTCTAAAAAAAGCATCCCGTCTCACGCCAGTTGAGACACCCATAAAGTTAAATCTCACAGCAAGGCCATCGTACCCTATTGGCTCCTCTTCAAAATCACGCACATCTTCAAATTTCATCGTTTGCCCTGTAGGTAGCCAGATAATTAAACTTTTCATTGTTTTTCCTCCTGTTCTTGCACCCATCTAGAAAATACTTCTAGGACTTTAGCGAATTCTTTGTTGGACAACTGCCCATATGCTTCAACCATTTTATGAGATGTTTCGTTAGGGAATCCATCAATATCGTCATGACGAATAAAAAAGAATAGATTACTGATTACCGCTTTGAAATATGAATCAAAATAATTTTTCTTCAACCACTCCAACACAATCTGCTGATTTGGATTGAGTTGCGGTTGATCTGGCAG
>PXZU01000124.1_pt1 | contig 12212 bp, 12 predicted proteins | sample 2941351 | NCBI WGS metagenome assembly PXZU01 (sample SAMN08721892, study PRJNA434045) | Viral metagenome, whole genome shotgun sequencing project. | isolation source: viral particles isolated from 30 fecal samples collected over 86 days | host: Mus musculus | place: Germany: Kiel | collected 2017-06 | reverse complement strand
GAAATAAAAAAGTTTTGGAAAGTGGCATCATTTTCACCGCAATCTAACAAATGTATTGCATCCGCATCTTCACTTTCTAAATTCGTAATTGTGAAATTGGAAAATAGAATCTTTGCATTTTTTAAGGACTTTTTTTCACTACTTTTTAGGTGAATGCCTCGCGTCATGCCTTGAGCATCGCCAATGATATCGTTATTGATAGACCTCAAATTGTCTATTTTAAAATCGCTGATCTGAATGTCTCTACATTGTGTTGTATCAATTTCAATTGCAGAGGTATTAACACTTCCAGCTTGAGCAAGATTTAAATTTTCAACTGTAAAATTGTGTATTGCTAATACTTTTGAATTTGTAATTTGAATGGCTCTTGGATTTTTTTCTAAACCGTCAATGGTAAAGTTCTTAAGTGTTAGTTTTTGACAGTTTTTAATAATAAGCAAGGGATTATTGGTTTGATTGTCAACTAAAGCACTTAAATTAGAACTAGCAAAATCTATTGTCATATCAACGGCACCATCAATCGTCAATGGCAATAGATAGTCACCTGTTTCAAATGTGATATTTCTTTTTTCGGATATAGCAAAATCTATGAGACTTTGCATTGCTGCATTGGTTGATGTATCAAACCATTTAGAATTAAGTGCTCGCTCACTAAACTCATTATTTACTCTTTTCATAAACGAATTAGCAGATTCGAAATCTCTAAACTCTTCATTTTTACCGATTTGCTCATCTAGTCTTGTAGGAAGATCGGGGTATGGAGTTGTCGCTCCAGCTGGTTTCCGAGAACGAATAAGTTCACTTAATACCGTTCCTCCCGGGTCAACTGATTCAATAATTTCTTTGTTTTGTTCAACAAATTCTTCCCAATCAGTTTTTCCTGTTGCGATATATTCATTAAACAACCGAATCAAGTCTTCAATTGTCCAAACATAAGTTGATCCATCTTTTTTGACTTCCTTGATACCATCACTATAGATGTTCGGAGTTACTTCATAATTAAAATCACGAGTAGAAAACTGTTGCTCGTAGGTGTGGTCATCAACCATTTTCCTGAAACTGAAATAACCAGTTTGACGTCCCAATACTTGCCAGTCTTCAGATCGAAATGTATATTCGAGTTTTCCTTTTTTCGGATCAGTCATTTCATCTTCCGTTAATTTTTGTTCAATGATACCTAACCCCGGCGTTTGCCCAATTCTTGCACAAAAGAAGACTTGGAGACCATCATAGGATTTCGGAATCGCATCTTCTAATATTTGCACAACTAGCATTTGAGTTTCTTCATCGGCTTGTCTAATTTTTAATAGTCCGATATTATTGTTGGACTCTGTCGTTGATAGTGTTATTGGATACTTAATCGCCATGCTTTCTCCTCCTTCAATCCACAATCAGATCACAAATGTGTTTTTCAATTTTCTCACAAAAATCATCATAACTTATTTCTGTAACTTTTCTTTCCGATCCATCTTTTGAAAAGTCTGTATATTCAATTTGTACGCCGACATTATTGACGTATAATGCATTGATTTCTCTCGAATCAAAAACAGTCGCCATTTCAACTTGTTTAATAATATTCCCTGCTTTATTAATCTCTTGTGTCATTACATTCACCCCTAAAAATTAATATATTCCCGAGGATTAATAAAATCCTCTTGAGAAGGCCAAGGACCATTTCTGAAAAATTGAAAGTGTAAATGCGGACCTGTACTTGGCCCTGTTGTCCCCATGTTTCCGATTTGTTGCCCTTGTTTTACGGTGTCTCCAACTGAAACTCGCAATTGACTTTGATGTGCGTATCCTGTGTATAGTCCATCCGAGTGCTTAATAACAACATAGTTTCCGTACCATTCAGGATAACTCCCAGCAATTACGACTTCTCCTGCTGCCGAAGCATAAATAGGGGTGGTTGGATTTCCATTAACTAAATCAATCCCATTGTGTAATTCGTAAGCTCCTGTTATAGGATGTTGTCGATAGCCAAATTCGCTTGTCACAGTGACTGGTTTGCTAATAGGTACTACATATCCTACACTTTCTGTTACTTTTACATATTGACGAATCATTGCTGCATAATGGAAGTTTCCTCCGTTAACATACAGATAGGTTCGTCCATCTGCTTGAGAAACTGCATTAACATATGGATAAATGGCCCCTGTGGTATTTCCTAAAGAAGGAGCTACTACGTCTCTTGAATATTCTTCTGCTAAATCAGTAGTATTCTTCCCTCCTCGATTTGCTAACCAAGGAATATATGCACTTCCGAAATTGTATCCTTGCATAACTCCCCAAATATCAACGTTTTGAGTTTGACCATTTTTAATCTGTTCTGCCAGATGTTTACACCCTTGTTTAACCGAAGCTTCTCCAGTTAAATAGCCTGGTCCTGGATAACCAGCCGATTCAGAAGATTGCATGATATCATCTGTTCCGTCAGTGCTTGGGTTTTCAACCATAATCAATGCATAAGCTAAGCCGATATAATCGGAGATACCATATAACTTTGTATATTTGTCAAGCCAAGCAACGATATTGGGATTTCCTGTGATATTGCTGCCGATATTGATCGGTTCATAAGTTGAACCACTAGGGCCGACACCGCCACCAGAACCTCCTGGATAGACTTGTTGTCCTCTGATTTTCAAGTCTCCAATAACATTCATATCTCCAGAAAGAGTAACTCCACCAACAATTCGGATGTTATCATCTATAATATAAATCCCTTTGCCGTTACCCAAAATGATCCCTTTGCCTGTCTTTGCAGAAAGTGCAATGTACTTACCATCTTTATCCCCACGAATAATCAGTGCCTCTCCATCCATAGAAACAGGGCCATCTTCATCAATTAAATCTGGAAAGGGTTCACCAGCTGTACCAATAGTACCTATAGATTTTGAACCACTCCAAAATTCCATACCTCTTTTGGTCAATTCCATAATTTTCTTGCCATCATTCTCTACTTGCAACGCTCCCGAAACAAGTTTGAGTGTGTCGCCTAGTTTATTGAATGAAGTTTCAAAAATATCTGCTAGAATCGTTCCAGTTCTGATAAAGTCTGCATTGAATTTACCATCAATAGTCCACGCTGTTTTAAATGGACTAGTATAGAAATCACCATCTATAAATCCAATTCCATCTGAGTTTGCGACCAAGAAATGGCTTGAAGTCTGAATTGAATCACCGTCCATCCATACCATCTGAAATGGCTGCCGACTTTCTCCTCTTTGCGGATGATCTGCTGGATAGTCAGATGGCGACATCAAAATAACCGCACCGCCATGAGCGCCACGGATAATATCTGATTGCCATTTGCTGATTTCAGTTGAATCGTAGAATGTCATTTTTGTTTCAGCCAAATTGGCTACACTATTTTGAATACTTGCAGCTTGCCTTGTACTAGAACTATTGAGGTTATCGCCAAGTCCGCATTCTACCTTGCCAGTTACACGATCTAGCTTCATACTAAAAACTCTTGTCTTGTAATGGTACCCTTTATCCGATCGATGGATAGGAACGATATTACCTATAGCATCTCCGCCTAGAATACTCGTTTTAAATTGGATCAAAGGCCGAGAATACTCAACAAGATTTTCATACGTTGCCTGAAGCAATTCAGCCGGATCTTCAATATCTTCCAGAATCAAAACTGTTTCGCGCTTACGCTTGCTTCCATTTTTCATTGGGATCCCGTAAAGAGCTGTCATTTCTGGATACTCAAGCCAGTTCTGTCCTTTTGGTTTATCTAGTGGATCACCCTTTGATTTTTTCCATTCTACATTTGTGAATTCAATTCTTCTGCCGTAACCGTCACCGACTTCCTCTCCTTTACCACGTCCTATAATTGATGTGTAGAGTTGAGAACGATCTCGTTGCCGAACGACTTCTAAAGCATTAGAACCATAAACAAATCGTTTATTGCTAACTTTACCAATCTGCTTGTATATCTCGATCCATTTGTCAGTGACTTTGTTACCTGTAATCGTACACTTAAATAGAATCTCACAACCGAAAGTTTGAAGCTGTTTTAAAGCATCTCGTACGCTTAAATAATAAAATGTTCCTGAGAGGGCTGGTAAAGTTGAATCAACAAACCCAACACGCCATTCCCCATTTGTATATCCTAGAATTTGCTCTGCAACCTGCTTAAAACTTTTATCCTTTGGACGCATGTCAGTAACGATATAAGCACTTAACTCGTCAACAGCGAAGTTGACACCAGAAAAATTCAAACGCCCTCTTGGATCGCTGTCAGCGGTTATTTTGTACATAGAAAATGACGATCCGTCTTCACGAACCGCCATAAAAGCCGCATCTCTAATTTTATCATCATCAATGACGCTTGCTGATAATGTATCATTCATGAGCTCACTCTTATCAGGTGTAATCTCTTTTGATTGAATAGACTCAATGATTTTGCTTTCTCCAAATACCTTAAGCAACTTTTGTTTGTCATCCAAAAAGTAAATACTTTCGCTCATAACATCACCACCCGATAAAGAACTTCTAGTTTTCCGTTGTTCGTCTTGATAGTATCGCCTTTTTTAAGGACAAACTCTTCGAGCTGACCACCAGCCCAATCTAATATACTTGTTTTATCTACTCCATTTACGAATACAGTGCCTTCACGATTTCGAAACTCAACAACATCACCAGCAACGATACTTGCCCCTGTGATTGACATTGATAAATTACCGTTAGTAACCTTCACGCTTGTAGGAGCACTTAACGTCACTCTGACTATATCTGGAACAACAGCATAAGGAATGTACGTAGCAATTAGACCGGACGTTTTATATTGTTTAGAATACTTTCGCGGATCAGCACAGTAGATACTAAAACTAGAAATAATGCTATTCCTGTCTCCGGCAACTTCATCAGCAGAAGCAAACCTTCCGTAATAGGTGTAGTCTAGCTCATCATTAAACTGAATTGAGACATCTTTATTCTTGTAAAGATACCACATCAGTAAGTCAAACTTTTTTTGTAGTTGTTCTGGATCCTTATCCTCTAACTTGTATTTGACTGTTAACGTTCGAGAGGGAAGTGTCTGATTTGTAATGATACTCCCTATCTGAATGGACTCTGACTCAATTCCAACTGACAGCATTTCTCTTCCTGTAACCGAAAGTGTTTGATACCCTTCGATTACACCTTCAAATAGAATGCCGTCATAATACATAGCGGAAGTAGGAATGTACTCCGGTATGTATCGTTCGTTTTTCAGAGTGTCAATAAACGGATACATTCTGTTTTCCATTTCCTACCTCCTAAAATTGTAGATTTAAATTGATTCCATCACCTTGTGCTTGGCTTATGTCGTCAACAAAGGCTTGGAAAGCTCGATTCCCTAGTTGGATATTAAACAATGCTGGCTTTCCGCTTGATCCATAATTTACATCATGTTGCACTTTCGTTTGTATTTGACTGTTAATAGCTGAAATTCGGTTTCCAATGTCCATATTAGAAGCTCGATCTGCCAACGTTTCCGAAGCTTTATCAACATATCTAGCACCATCAAGCATGCCTTCTGCAAGACCTTGCGAGGTAAATACACCTAGTTGAGCCATTACTCTGGATGGAGAGTGGATATTCAGAATATCTTTGATTTTTCCAGTAATTGAACCCGCGATGTCTTTCACGGCGTTTTTTACATCCTCGATTTTGCTTGTAATACCATTAATCAATCCGTTGATAATATCTTTCCCGATTTGTAGTAAATCGATTTGACGAATTTTATCAAATGTATTTTTTACTGATTCAACGGCATTGCTAACACCTGTTTTGAGATCTTCCCAAGCTTGTGCAGCGCCTTTTACAATATTCTTCGCAGTATTTACTACCGCATCTTTCGTATTTTCCCATGCATCTGCGACACCTTGTTTGATTGATTTCCAAGTGTTGATTGCATTTTCTTTTGTGGATTGCCATAAGTCAGCAAAATATTGTTTGACAGAGTTCCACAAATCAATGGCACCTTGTTTCATATTTTGCCATGTTTCAGCGACTGCTGTTTTAGTGCTTTCCCAGCTATCTATAGCAGTCTGCTTGATGTTTTGCCATGTCTCAACAAAGTAAGCGACTATACCGTTAAAAACGTTCACAGCTGTTTCAGAAATCGTTGTCCAAATATATGATAATGCGGCTTTGATACCGGTCCATACGTTTAAGAAAGCCATTTTTGTGTTTAACAAAAAGCTGTCAAATATCGCTTGGATTGAGCTCCAAATGTTTGTGCCAGCTTCTAGAATATTATTCCAGACAGCGATCATATTATTTTTGGCTTCTTCCCATCCGCCAGAAATCATCGAAGTAACAAACAATACAGGAGCCAAGATGATGTTTTTCAAAATCTCGAACATTTGTCCTGCAATCTTACCTAGGTTTTCCCATAGTGTTGATAGGAATAGCGACATATGGATAAACGCGTTGCGTATACCATAAATCAATACGCCAAATCTACTCATGATGGCATCTTTTATACTGTCTACAATCGAAGAAATTGTTGATTTAATGCCTTTCCACAAATCTGCAAACCATTGTTTGACACCCTGCCATGTAGAAACGACACCATCAACAGCATCACTAAACGCCTGCTTGACACCATCCCACATATCCGCTGCTGTGTCTTTGATTCCTGTCCACAGATCGGCAAACCATTGTTTTGTGCCTTTCCACGCCTCTTTAACACTCTCTATCGTATTTTCGCCACTCTTCAGCACGCTAGCCCACGAATCTTTTATCCATTCAACAGCAACTCCTACAGCTTCTTTTATGCCTTCCCATAAACCAATCCAGAACTTTCTAAATTCTTCACTTGTATTCCAAAAATAAATAAAAGCTGCTGCAGCAGCTACAATTACGCCAATTATTAATATAATAGGGTTTGCTGCTAACACCGCAAATAGTGCTTTCATTCCACCGCTCACAGCTGTGACAGCAGTATTAAAAGCTGTGAAGCCAGCTCTCAATGCTAAGATACCGACCTTCACTGTTTGGAAAATCTTCACTGCTTTTCCAATCGCAAATAAAACCGGTCCAATAGCTGCTGCCAAAAGGCCAAAGGTGACTATCATAGTCTGTACAGATCGTGGAGCTGAAACAAACTTTTCAACTAACTCTCCAATGCTATCTGCTATCGAACTTATAGCCGGAGCTAAAATATCTTGAATAACAATTGCAGCTGATTCAAAAGCCCCCATCATTTGTTCAATAGAAGAATTCATATTATCTTGCATTGTTCTAGCCATATCGTCAGCGGCTCCATCAGATTGCTCCAATGAGTTGGTTAAAGAATCTAATGAATCAGGTCCTTTATCAATTAACGCCATCATCCCTGACAGAGATTCTTGTCCATATAAGGTTACTAAAGCTTGATTCTTTTGCTCCTGCGTAAGCCCATCAAATGATTTACTCAACAATGCTATCTGGTCTTTAAGTGAAATCATGTTTCCTTCGCTATCATAAAAAGACACACCTAAGTCTTCCATTACTACTTTCATAGCCTTGGTAGGTTTGGCTATCCTTGATAAGGCTCCTCGTAAGGTTGTTCCAGCTTGAGATCCTTTCACACCCGCATCAGACATAATCCCGATAGCGGCTGCCGTTTCTTCAATGGATAATCCCATTGCATTTGCTACGGGCGCAATATATTTCATTGCTTCGCCCATGTCAGCAACTTCTGCGTTAGTATCCGCTGCAGCTTTAGCAAATACATCAGCAACGTGTCCCGCTTGATCTGCTTCGAGACCAAATCCTCTTAAGGCTGTAGCTGCATTTTCTGAAGCTAAAGCAACATCTCCACCAGAAACAGCTGCCAAGTCGAGTAGTCCGGGCATTGCAGCCATGATTTCTTTAGCATCAAAACCAGCAGAAGCTAAATTTTCCATTCCATCTGCTGACTCTTTAGCGCTAAACGCTGTTTTAGCACCCAAATCAATAGCTTGATCTCTCAAGTCCTCAAATGCCTGCCCTGTCGCTCCAGAGATTGCCTTGACCCGACTCATTTGTTCTTCGAAGTCACCGCCAATTTTTACAGCTGCCGTAGTCAATCCCAAGATCGGCAATGTGACTGCTTTAGTCATAGTCTTACCGGCAGCAGTCATTATGTCACCAACAGCCGACATCGTGCTATTTGTGTTTTTTTGGAAGTCTTTTACTTGTTTTGCTGCTTCCTTAAATGTGCTAACAAAACTGCTATCAGTTGCTTTTAAATAAGCTTCTACACTAAATTGTTCTATTTTAAGCCCTCCTTTCTCAAGAATTGGCTTTCTTCAATAAAGCTTTTAGATTGTCATCTTTAAACTTCATTTCATCTGTATCTATACCTTTTATTTGGTTTTCTAACTTCTCATAATCAAAGAAATCTTTAAACGTCGTAAAAACAGGAACTGTTTTAGGGTTTGTTTTTGTTCCAACGTTCTTCTCGGCTTTTACTTGATTGTTCTCCCAAGCTTGCCAGTGAATATCTCTTTCCCTATCAAGCCTTTTCAATTGAAATGCAGTCATTCTTAACTCATATTCGTATTGGGTCATACGCTCAATTTCTTGAATGTTATTCATCCCGAACCATCGCATTGCATTTATTACTATTTGTTCATATGTTTTTTCGGAAGGAATTATTTCTTCTGAGCTTTTCTCATTTGTTTGTCGAAATTTTTGGTTGCTAACTTTCCCGCATTTGATTCGCTGATGCTCTTAAGTACTTGATCAAATAAAGCTTCAATATCTTCCACATCGTCAATATAGTTATCAAGTTCATCCTGTGTAATTCGATTTTCTTCTGTTTGATTTGCTAAACTGAGAACTTTAGCCAAGGTGTTAACGTTGGCAGAACGTAATTCAGGAAGTACTTTCGCCGTTAAGGCTAGGCCATATTTGATACCTTCTTGTTCGATTGGTAATTCTTTATCCAACTCTCTAATAAACTTGACTCCAAATTTGAAGGTGTAAATCTTTTTACCGATTGTTAGTTCCATTTGCTTATCCTCCTAAAATAAAAAGCACTCAATTAAGAGTGCTTAGCCTTCTGGTGTTGCTTTAACTGTATCTGTAAATACGTATTGAACAACTTGGGCTTGATCTTCTGTCAATGTTGCATAACCTTTTTGTTGACGCCCAAAAACTCCGAATTCCAGAGATAACTCAAGTGCATCTTCCGCACCTGGTGTCCAACCAAAACTCGTTAGATACGCTTGTGCATACTTAGCTTTATACTTTTCAGCGTTTTCTGCAGTTCCTTTTTCCGCTTTATCAATTTCCCATACTTCAATGACTTCCCCATTATCAAAAGCATTATCTAACTCATCGATATGGGAATCTCCTTTTGCAGCAATAGAAGTCCCAGTTAAGGTATACTCAATATCTCCTAAAGCAATAATTCCGCCATCCTTTGTTGGCGTAACATCGGCACTACGTGACTTACTATTCTCATGCTCAGTCTGGAAAGCCATTTTCCAAGCCGCTTCTTCAGTTGCCTTGCTTTTAATCCGGTATAACAAAATTAAGTCAATACCTTTTTTAGCTTCTGCCATTTGTATCTCTCCTATCTCATTCTAAATTCAAGCGATATAATCGCCCTTTTAAGTGGTGTATTTGTGGATGTGTCGTCTCCCATTTGAATATCACTAGCTTGCACATTAAGCGCCCACGCATAGCCTTCTGTAGCTTGTATCTGCAACGCTTGGTTAAAAAGTGCTGAAGCCATATCAGACACCTGTTTGCGTTTTTTCTGTAATCCCCAAACGGAAATTGTCAAATTGACTGTTCCTTTGATATCTGATTTATTCGGGCTGTGGACCGTTTGAGAACTTTCCAGTTCAACGAACGGATATTCAACTTCATTCAACGGTTTGTAGTCGTAGGTTTTGTATCCAAGCGCTAGGCTCCTTGCAAACATTTCATCAAATAATGATTGATCTCTTGTTTTAATCATTTGAACAACCTCTGCATATCTTTCATAAAGATCGCTTTCTGCACATTAAATGCGGGTCCGATGAACGGATGCTTTGCCATAAATCTAGTACCGTACTCAAGATAACTTGCATATTCTGCCATCGGTGTGACTTTTCCTTGTAGCCCATCGTCTTCAAGTTTCATGACGATCGAACGTCTTAAGAAACCTGTATCAACTGGCGCTTTTTGTTGTGCAAGCTTAGCCATGTCAGCAGTATTCGTTTTAACAACCCTTTGCACGTCTCTGAGCGTGGCGGCTTCTTGCAAATGTTTGAGTAGTTCATCTACACCTTTGTAGCCCAATGAAACTTTCACTTTGCAGCCACCTCCTGGACGATAATGCTATTTCTTAATGCCGGAGTTCTCGTGGTGACATCCTTATACGTTTTTCCTTCGTATAAAATGCGATCATACTCTGGAACAACAAAAAGAGGCATGGTTCTGATAACCTTTGCCCCTTGTCGTATATCTCCAAAAATAGCCATACTCCTATCTGTTCCAACATCCGTTACGTTAACGTTCGCTGTCGTCCGAATAGGCGCCGATTCTACCCACTCGCCCAAGTCTGGATCGTAATGGCTACCTAATCCATCTTTCTCGAAAGTAACTTCATCCAAAAATCTCATACGAAGTAAAAACCCCCTTGCTTGGGCTTGTATAGGTCTTCATCGTCTTTTCTTTTAAAGGAATCAATCTCCGATCCATATTCGGAAAAATCCGAATCAGGGAATGCCATAGATAGTCCTTCTTGAGAGTATGAAGACATCCCTTCCTGTCCAACTCGGTTGAAACGTTTGTTGGTTACATCGAAAACAATGTACTCTAATGAATCTGGTATAACAGAAACGCCTAGCAATGACGCTAAGCGCTCTCTAGTTCGTTTCTCGATAACTTCTAGCTTATCATCTGTAGAACCGCTTAGAAGCTTCTTAACGTCATCTTTAATTGCCATTCGTATCTATCCTTCCTACGGTTCAGTCAGAGTCAAAACGTGAGTATCCGTATGTGATCCATCTTCCGTTTTGATTGTTGTCGTGTATTCACCAGCAGGTACAGTTTCAGTCCACGTAATATTACCGCTAGAAGAAACCGCCAAGCCAGTTGTTGCTGGCGCAATTGAATATGTCACTGTTTTATTTGTTGCGTTTTGTGGCGCAACAGTGGCTGTTAATTGTCTATTACCGGCAGTCCCCGCAACTGCACTTGAAGTTTTAGGCGATACTGTAACGCCTGTAACGGGGACTGTTACTCCCCCGCCGGTTGGATTTTCCCAAATGCTTCATCTTTAACAATCATAAAACCAACATCCATTGTCGCACGCAAAGCAACTAATTCTTGCTCGAACAAGTTAACTGGCGTACCGTCTTCGTTTGTAAGAGTTGAGAGTTGAGCGTCTTCAGAGATTTTGAACGAGATGTTGTATGGGATTCCGTAGAACATGTAGTTAAAGTCACCTGCATAGAGTTCGCCTTTTGCCAAAGCTTTCAAATCAACTACTGGCAAGCCATCAATAGTATTGGCTGCACGATCGTAAATGAATTCAACATTCGTGCCAACTGTTTGGGCTGCAGAGCGAAGTTCTGTACGGTTTTTTCGATTAGAGATAAATGCGTTTGGTTCAAATTCGTTTTCGCTTAGTGCATCTTCTAATGCCAAAATATTATCGTAAGTGAGAGGTCCCTTGATCACGTTATCAGCCGCAACAACAGATTCTTCTAAAGATTGTGGAAAAGGATTGTCTGTATTCAACAATGCAGCAGCATCAAACTTTTTGTAGAAAGCTTCTGCAATCTTAGGTTGCATAACAGTGAAAAAGTCTGACATTTTGTAGTGCAAGTATTCCCGAGAAACTGGAATAATAACACCTAGTTTTTTAGCTACCATAGTCGCTTGCAACCATTTAGGTTTAGATGTTTTGATCTTTTCACCTTCACCAACCCAGTAAGCGCCAGGACCTTCAGCAAAGTATTCGAATTTCTTTTCTTTGTCCGTCATTTCTTCGTACTTGGCCAGCTGCATGATCTTAGAGTTTTCCATAACTTCATTAACAATAAGCGTGTTGTACTTATCGGGAATCTTGCCTTCTTTTGTTTCATAAACTGTCACATTATCTGGATTCCAAGTCTGAGCAAAGTATTGCAAATTCATATTCATTAATCGTTTGTTTTTCATTTAGTATTTCCTCCTATTTAATGATTCTGTTTTTAGCAGCCAATTCAGCCACAGTTTGTTTTGTGTTCTTATCAGCAGAAAACTGTCCG
>PXZU01000123.1_pt1 | contig 12232 bp, 14 predicted proteins | sample 2941351 | NCBI WGS metagenome assembly PXZU01 (sample SAMN08721892, study PRJNA434045) | Viral metagenome, whole genome shotgun sequencing project. | isolation source: viral particles isolated from 30 fecal samples collected over 86 days | host: Mus musculus | place: Germany: Kiel | collected 2017-06 | reverse complement strand
GTTGGTTCTATCATTAATCTTGGAGATACTACACAGGAAGAAATGGGCGAGTCAGACGGTGACGGAATTATCGGTAAATTCAATGAATTTAAAGGTGTTATCGAAGAAGCCGCCAACCAAGTAAAAAGTATCTCCGAAGGACTTGACGAAATTGATGGTAAGGAAGTAGAGTGTAGCATTACTGTCAATGTTAAGATGAACGGCAGTATTCCGGCATTTGCATCCGGCACGGTCTTAGGCAATATGCAGATAGAAAGTGCTACTTATAATGCCAAGTATGGTAAAGCATTTGCAAGCGGTACAATTGGCCTTAAACATGATGAAAAGAACGCTTTACGTTCTGAGTATGGACAGCCTGAATTAACAGTATATCCAAATGGTACAACGGAACTTACCACAAGCCCTGTCATGAGTGACCTTCCAAAAGGCACAGTTATCTATAATGAAGAAGAAACGAAAAAGATTATGGATAACAAGTCAAATCCAGTGGGTAATGCTCATGCTGATGGAACAGACGATAGTATCTGGACTACTTTGGCAGATGGCAGTAAAGTAAGACCATTACAGCCCGGAGATAAGATGTGGGATCTTTACCATGCGTTTGACGCTTACTTAAAGAGCATTGACGGCAACTTAGAGAAACTTGTACCTAACTCGTTCTATGAACAGAATAGGGAATGGAATAAGTTGGCTGATCAGATCAGTTATGCAAATAGCGTTGTGAATAATAGGAATGTACAACAGCCAGTTATTCATGGTGGTATCAACATCACATGTCCTGGAGTTACAAGTAAAGAGGTTGCACAACAGGTAGGCGTTGAAGTAGACCGTATATTTAATGGTATGCACCTTGAAGCAGAGCAACGAAGCAGAATGAGATAATTGTAAGTAAAATTAAAGAAAGGATAACCGCACTCTGGAATATGGGTGCGGTTGTATTATAAGTTTTCAATAATTTTCTTTATATCTTCCATTCCTTCAATATCTGGAATAGGGATATTTTTAATGGAAATGCGCCGTAGTTCATTATCAATTTTCAATTTGTTATTATTGATTTGTTCAACGTCAATATTCTCGTAAGAAGTTAAATCTACCAATTTATCAATATTAATAATTTCATCTCGCATAAAATCAGGAATACGTTTGAAATTATATGCACGATTTATTGAAAGAATATCTTTAGCGATTTTTAGCAATGCTCTTTTCTCACCTAATAAGTACATTGCGTTTTTAAAACCTAAAACATTATTCATGCCTTGTGTTTCAGTTGCTATTTGAAATGCAATATGTTCTGTCATGGTGTGGTTTTTGAATGTCTTTTTATTTAAATCAATCCGTTTTTTAACAGACAAAGTTTTAATATCAAAGAAAGCGAACATTGCATTATACGCAGCATGAATTTCAGAATATGTAAGCATTAAAACATTGATATTTTCGTCAGAATATCCATAGTGTTTAAATACAAATTCGTCATAATAGTGAGTTAATTCATGATATATATCTGTAGACAGCAATTTGATTTTTTCTGGTGTATTTATAGATGAATTTTTAAATATAACTTCTCCATTTAAATATTGTGCTTCCATTTTTAAAGATTCGTCTATTTTATATGGTATTGGATTAGAAGATATTAATTCTTTATGCTCACAGGCATTATAGAAATTCCTATACGTATCATTGTAAAAATCATTAAAATTTTCGTACATGATAATTTTCTCCAAAGGTAGGTGATTTGATTGTCTATGTCATTACTTGGTTATACACTAGAGGAACGAGTAGATTTTTATACTAATATTGGTCTATATAGCAAAGAAGAACGCCAAAATAAAATTGATGAATTATATAAAGGTGTATCTGAAATTTTATCTGATGTATTAAGTACAAACAGTAATACTGTTTGATGAATATAATTATATCATTTATACATCAATAATTATACCCAGAACGTCAGTTCAATATTAAAGGAGCAATAAATAAAAATGAACTTCAAAGAAGAGATATTCAAATCAATACAGACTATGGTTGACAGGGCGATTGCGAATTGTAAAGTTGACCGTACATACAGAACCGTGATCAAACAAGTCACTCCAAAAGGATATATCATTTTAGATGAGTTTGGGAGTGAAAGGGTTGTTGAGTGTTGTATACCAAATATCAGTTTGCGTGCCGGACAGATGGTTTGGGTTAAGATACCGATGGGGCAGATTAGATGGATTCATATCTGTGGTGTGGCATAATAATATAATTATGCTACTCTTCTATTTTGGTTAAATCTCCTACATACACGCTGGTTAATGGAATTGATGCATCTAAATCTGGGCATATCCATGCAAACCAATTATATCCAAACTGTCTGAAGCAATTAATATAACCTCTATGTTTCTGACCGTCTTTGTAATATTCAACATAGTCGTCAATAAAAAATCCTTGGCAATTATATGGCTGTTTTAGATAATTAATTTTTTCTTTTAATGAGTAATTATTCATGTTACATTGTTTCCTTTCAATAATAGTGTAATGTGTTTTACAATATATATTCTTCAAATAATTTTCCAATATAGGAAATAGAAATAACATATAAAACAAAATTAGGATAATCATAGTTCATAATTTTTATACTTTTAAAAAATATTTTAAATGAAAGGATTTGCTATAAATGGAAAAAATACGTTTTTTAAATGATCAAAATGTATACGATTGTGAGGTATCCGTTAGAGGAAATGTAATAGCAATTAATTTTTCTGATACTCTCCCACCAACAAATAAATTAACAAAAGGATTTGAATTATTAAATGAAAACAATGGCTTTATTCAGGGTGAATATTATACTTACACTACAGTATATAGAACATATGAAGATAACCCTATGTTAATTGAATTATCTAATGATGGAAATATATATGTTCCTCCTGTAATTGTAGAACCTGAAGAACCTAAACCTTATGTTCCTACTCTAGAAGAACTTGAAGCGATGTTTCAATCAGACAAACAAAATAAAATTTACTTGTCAAAAATTATGCTTGCAGAATATTTAGAAAGTAATCCTTTACACTCCTCGGCTCATGGAGGTATTGATGGAGTTTATTCCGTGACTTCTGAGAAACAATCTCTCATGATGAGCCAATATATGACATTTCAAATTGCAAAGTCGATTGATCCAGATACAAAGTTAACTTGGAATGAAACTGGTAAATCTTGTACTGAATGGACAGAGGAAGAATTTTTACAGTTGATATTAGAAGTTAAGACATATGTTTATCCGCTTGTTTCTTACCAGCAGACATTAGAGGAAAATATAAATAAATGTACCAAACAGGAAGAATTAGATACCATCGTTATTGATTATGAATCAATACATATAGGAGAGGAATAATTATGGAATTATTACTGTTTTTAATAGGTGGTCTTGTATACGCATGGATAGAAATACTCTGGCGTGGTTATACACATTGGAGTATGTTTGTTTTGGGTGGTATTTGTTTTGTAATAATGGGACTATTAAATGAATATAAAATTCAGTGGCATTGGTGTATATTAAGACAATCCGTAGTAAGTGCTGTTATTATTACAATATTTGAATTTTTTACAGGCTGTATAGTTAATCTGTGGCTGAAGTGGAATGTATGGGATTACTCAAATTTACCATTTAATTTATGTGGTCAAATATGTTTGTACTTTTTTTTGTTATGGATACCACTTTCATCATTTGGAATCATATTAGATGATTGGATCAGATATCTTTTATATTTCTATTTACACAAATATATACATAGTATGAAAAAACGAGAGAAACCACATTATAAATTGATATGACTTTTAGAACAATTCCAAAAAAAAAGAAAGAAGTGATTAAAGATAGCACGTCCGATTTTACAGAAAATACAGCCCTTTGACGCCACAAAAGACTATGAAATATCTCTTTTATGGAGTGGTAATCGTGCTCATGCAAATAGAATTATTATATGCGAAAATGAAACAAATAATGTTGTCTTTGATGATATGATATCTTCATTTTCTTTAAAACATACCATACCTGCCTATACATTAAAAAATAATCAAAGATACACTATTCAAGCACAAACTTATGATGTAGAAAATATTCCCTCTACATTGTCAAATAAAGTTCTCTTCTATACATTTGCAACACCTGATTTCTATTTTGAGGATCTCACAAACAACCCAGTAATATCAAATTCTTCATTTACCGCCACAATCCACTACTACTCTGATGATTGGGAAGATATTAGTAAATATGTGTTCTATCTATATGATGCATCTAAAAAAGAATTACTCAAAAGTAATGATATGACAGACGATTATGATATCAGTTATACGTACAAGGGGTTAGATAACAATACTGTTTATTATGTGAGGTGCATCGGTGTTACTGTTAATGGAATGGAACTGGATACTGGATACGTTGAAATTACAGTTAAGTTTGAAAATCCTAATACATATGCACGTATTTATGCTACTCCTATCCCATCCCAAGGATGTATTCAAGTTGCAACAAATCTTATTATTATTCAATACAATGGAACTGAAGAATTTGAATACATAGATGGTATGATAGACCTTCGTGATAAGACATTATATTATGATGAAGGTTTTTTAATTGAGGATGATTTTACAGTTATTATCCGTGGAATAAATTTATGGCAACAGGCTGAATTATTTAAAATGAGCAATGGAAATCTAGGATTAACATTAAGTTCACATATCTATCCAGAAGGGAAATTAAGATTTAGACTAATTGTTCCAAACGGAGTGAGTAATTATTTACTATATTCCGATGAGCAAGTTTTTGATAATAAAGATATGGTTACAATTGTGATCAGAAGAAAAAATAATGTATATCAGCTAAAAGTATTTATTGAACTTGGTTATACAAAGGAAGGTAACATGTGGTATGGAACTGAACGACCTAAACGTCAATTAATGGACAATGATGACAACTGGATTAATACTGATGGAAATACCTATGTTGTAAGTAAAGACTTATATACAACTTATTTAGATGAAACCGAACCTGAAAATGCAATAATGGATGACTTATGGCTTGGAGGTGATTAATAGCACATGTTTATATGTGGAAGTAATTTTGTTGGCGGTGAATTAGCATGTGCTCTTACACCAACTGGCATAGAAAATATAAATTATGTTGAGCTAAAAAATGGTATATATGATGACTTATATATTACCAAAGCAACTGATTTTGAAATAAGCAACGAATGTCCGCAGGAATGGGATTTTGATACTGTATTGTGGGCTAAGTTTAATAATTCTACTGATGCTGGTAACGTAGATTGGAACTTAGAAACTACATCTCATCTTATTCTAAAAAGTAGAACTGATGGACGTTTTGAATGGAAAACAATCTATGTTAAAGAAGTACACTCAACTGACGATTTTGTAATAAATTATCCAGATTATTTTGTAGCGTCTGGACAACCTGTAGAATATGCTGTAGTTCCAGTACTACATGGTTGCGAAGGTATTTACGCAAGTACTCATACTATCTCTAAATTTACAAAGATGTTTCTGATTGAAGGCAATACAGTATGGGGAACAGATATTACAGATGGTTTTTGTGACACAACGCGAAATATACCATCGGCAAATGTTGAGCTATTACACCGTAAATATCCTATCTTTGTGAGAAACAGTATCGCTAATTACGATACTGGTAACTGTAAAGGCTCTTTCGTACCACTTGCAGATGATGAGGAATGTAAATTAGCATATGATACAGAATATGATTATCAGCGTATAAAATATCAACGCGAATTCATGGATTATATATGCGACAGCATTCCTAAAATACTCAAACTACCAGATGGTAGGTTATGGCTTGTGCATGTAACACCAAATCCTACTGATACTGCAAATCAAACATATAATAACCGTGAGATAACATGGTCTTGGGTTGAAGTTGGAGATGTCAACTCAGAAGAAGACTTGTATTATCTTGGATTTTCTAATGTTGAACCTGAGTGGTGGAGTCATGGCTGATATAATCACACAGGAGGATTTGTTGATAGTTCTCCAACATGCATCAAATCCATGTTTAAGATTAAAAACTGATGTGCTAGATAAAAATGGAAAAATAATTGGAACTCTTGAATGGGGACTACAAGGTGGTAGCATGTCTATAAACGGACAATCCGATGTTAGGCGTACTGCAAATTTTATTATACAACCCACATTAAAAGAAAAGATTAAACTAACTGAAAATAGTTTGCTATGGCTTAATAAAGACATACGAATGTCTATTGGATTATATAATCCACGAAACAAACAATATAAATATTACCCTCTTGGATATTATGTTTATACTGACACTTCTTGTACATATGATGCTACAACAGATAATCTTACAATCAATTGTGCTGATTTTATGAAAAAACTAGATGGTACAAAAAATGGACAATTAGGTGCACTAATTATTAGTTATCCCGCATATAAGGAAAATGAAGAAACTGGCGAAGTGATTGAATATAACATAATCCGAAATGCAGTTATTGAAACATTAGAAAAATTGGCACGTATAACTAACCATAGAATTGACGATATTGGTGAGTTTTATGCCATGCCTGAGTATAATGAAGATTGGGAACAATACCGTAAAGAAAATGCAGATACATGGAACACTATACCTTTTGATCAAGAATTCTCTGCTGGATGTAGTGTCCTTTCTATTCTGACAACTTTTCGTGATTTATATCCAAACTATGAAATGTTCTTTGATATGGAGAATAATACATTTATCTGTCAAATGATTCCTTCATGTTATGAAGACGATATCTATATAGACAATAGTTTTTTGCAACGTGTATTAATTTCTGAAAATACTACAATTGATATGACTACCGTGAGAAACATCTGTGAAGTTTGGGGGCAAGTTATTGAAGCAGACTTTTATAGCGAAGAATGTTCTTATTCAAATAATACGTATTCTTCTACCATTGCTGGTTATGAAGAAGGTTATTATAACGGAGATGTCATTGCATTAAAAATTCCTTCTGTGAATCAAGCTGGTTCTCAACTAAATATAAATAATTTTGGTGTAATTCCCATCTTGAATGAAGCTAATGAAGAGCCAATCAACGCTGGTGAGTTGAAACCAAATGAAATATATGCTTTTAAAATTAAGAAAAAGCGTGTTGATAAGCAAGATGTAATTAAAGCATATCTCTTGGGTCAATGGCAAGTTCATGCAATTAATGTGTTAACAAATGGCAGGAAAAGCGGACAGTTTGTAACAAGTTCTGATGGTGAAGAATACGAATTATATTCAAAAGAATATTTCCAAAAGTTCTATAATTGTGAACGTGTTGATATGACCATTATTGCAAATTCTCCTTTTACAGTAGAAAAACTTGGTGAAATTCCAGATGTTAAAGTTAGTGGAGAGTTTGAGAACATTACTTCCAATGACTTAGCAGCAGATAGAGCCAAATGGGAGAACTGGAAAAATTGTAGATTAACAGATAATATCACCATCACCACTGCTCTTCTGCCATTTCTGGATGTAAACAAGAAGGTATCATATAAACGCAGTGATTCAGACAGAGAGCATCAATATATCATTTCTTCTGTGTCTCATGATTTCGCAGGATTTACAACAGCAATAACAATGTATAGATTCTATCCTTTGTATGATATGTTGGAAAAGAAAAAAGGTAGTCATAAAGTATTATCTGAATTTACACATGGAGTACTTAGCAAATATACTCATGAACAACTTGCCACCATCATTAGCGGGGATGAATTATAAGAGAGGAAGGAGGGATTTTTTGAATTATACAACGCATTACAGATTGCAAAAGGATCTTACAGTTGAGAAATATGACGTAAATGTAGTTAATATGAATTCTGACATTATTGATTCTGCTTTACATCGACTAGATTTAAAAAATGAATCACAAGATGAATTATTGGCAACAAAAGAATCGTTGAACTCTGAGATTACAAGAGCCACTTCAAAAGAAGATGATATTATTGAAAATTTAACATCTGAAATTGAAAGAGCATTATTAGCAGAAGAAACGATTAATATGTCTTTACATGAACATATTTCTGACAAAACAAACCCACATAATATCACTAAAGACCAGTTAGAACTTGAAAATGTAGATAATACATCAGATATAGATAAACCTGTTTCTACAGCACAGCAAAATGCATTAGATTCGACAATCTCTATACATAACACTTCTGAATTATCTCATAGTGATATAAGGTTTCTTATTTATGATCTTACAACGCGTTTAAATGCTTTAGCAGATAGTGATGATACAACATTAGATCAATTAAGCGAAATTGTGGCTTACATCAAAAATAACAAAAGCTTGATTGATGGAATTACTACAAGTAAGGTAAATGTATCTGATATTATTGACGATCTCAATTCTTCTGCTGCTGACAAAACTTTGTCAGCAAAACAAGGAATGATCTTAAAAGGATTAATTATTGATTTAACAGCTCTTGTCGGAAATAAAGTTGATAAAGTATCTGGAAAAGGATTGTCAACAAATGATTATACCACTTCTGAAAAAAACAAACTTAATGGAATTGCTACTGGTGCAGAAGTGAATGTACAACCAGATTGGAATGTTACTGACCCTACCAGTGATGCATTCATCAAGAATAAACCAACATTATCAACAAATGGGGGTATAACGTATTCTGACTCACAACCTACTACTTTATCGGCAGGTATGACATGGATAGGGAATTGATAGGAGGAAAACATCTATGACAGAATATTCAAGAGAATTTAGTAGTTTTCCTGCTAAGAAAATTACTAGACATAATTTTAAAAACGTTGATGATAACATCGCACCTATTATTAATCAAATTAAATCTCTTCAATTACAAGGCTTATATAATCAGGCTGCTCGTATTATGCAAGATAATTTTGATATATTGTCTCATTATATAGTTGATGCAATAGCCTTTCGCACGTGGGAAGAAGAAATATATAACACGCAAAAATATGCCAAGCAGATACAACAGTCAATATTTTTTGATGAAGATGAAGAAGACTTTGACGGTATAGAAGGTGATGTATGGGTTGGAGGTGATTAGTAATGTCTTGCAATCCAATCTCATATTATCCAAACAAAATTGATGAAATGACATTTTTTCAAGATAACAATCTTGAAAAAGTGGAAATTATGAATCATTACGATGAGTTAATTGCACAAGGGAAATACGATGAAGCAAATGATTATATTAATCAGCAAGAAGGTATCTATGGATTCTTTGCTGATTTTTTTAATCTTATAGAAAATCGTATCTATACTACACAAGAATATTTATTAAATAAACCACCTAAAAAGCAACCATTTATTTACTATGATGAGGAGGAACATTTTTCTATGAGTAATCTTCATGTATTTACTGATACAGAGGAAGAGGAAGATTTATCAACTATTGAATTATTTTCAGACGATAATGAGCATGAATCGACAGAAAATCTTTATACATTTACTGGTGAAGAAGCTGAACCACCAAACGCAAATGAAGATACCATATGGATTTAAAAAACAAAATTATAAATATTTATAAAATAGCATTGCACCCTTTGAGGTGCTTTTTTATTGCCAATGAAAGGAGAATTTTATTTATGGCAACAGTTAACGAACAAATTGTAACTGGTAGAAAATTTAGGAAATTAGTTGATGAAGCGCAAAAATTATGGCAGAGAATTTCTTTTTGGACTAAGGCTTCAGATGTGGAATTTAATGATGGGTCTACAGCAGAAACAAAAATGGGCGCAATTAACGGTATTACAGATAGTTTAGTTAGTACATCCTCTAATATTGCTGCATCTGCAAGTGCTGTTAATCAGTTAAATAATAAATTAAACGTTCAACTTCAGGGCGACGTGCGGATTTTTGCGGAAGGGAGCGGCGAAAACGTGAAGTATTACGCCCAGTCAGGTGCCGATGCAGCGTCAAAAAAACAATTGGGTAGCGGCATGTATAAGTGCCCGGACAGGTGGCATATTGCATCCAAGACAGTTGGATTTTCCCGTAACAATCCAATGTTTATTCTGACCTTCAGGAGAAATATAAAAATTTCATCAAGTGCACAACAATATGGCTTTCAAAACAAGCTATGGGTTTTCCTTGGAATTCCTGTTGATAATAGTGAATTTGATGCAGTATTTGCCCCAACTGATGCCGTGGCGCCATATAAATTATCAATAAATCAAGATGGTGTTATTGTGGATTCAGGAAAATATCCGGCGATAATGCTATATCTTGGTGTAAACGGCAGTGTGGTTTTAAACAATATAAATATCGAATGGGTATGAATGACACCAACAATGTTGAACAGCTACACATAGCGCAGCATATTGCAAGCTACTGCACTTTCGCCAAAAATACTGCGTCAAATTTTTATTATCATAAAATAGGGCAATTTTATATTGTCCTATTTTTTACGATATTTATTGGACAATGTTAAACTAAATTATTTAATTATAATTTTTGTTATGCATATCAAATTCTATTGTATCACCTTCTTGAATATCTTCTGTAAACCATCGACGAGCAATGTCAATAATTGTGCCATCATCAAGTTGGCAGTTAACTATTCTATTTTCGATACGTAAGATTGTGAGTTTCATTTGATTTTCTCCCATATTATACTTTTAATATTATGTGCACACTTTATACCCAAAAAATATTTTGTATAAAAAGTATATTCATAATATATCATATTTAAAAAATAAAGGGCTTGATCTTTTTGCACCAATTTTAAATTTTTTGCACCAATCTGACACCAATAGAGTAATATAAGACAGTATAATTCAGGACAATATAGTAAATATAAAAAATAAGGAAAGTCTTGAAAACGCTACATTCTCAATACTTTCCCCATTTCTGTTTCCACACTATCCTTATTTGGCATAATGTGTAACTCTTTTCCTGAAAGCATTGATTTTAAACGCTTATAGAGACTACATTTTCTATTTTCTATATATTTGCACCAATGTTGCACCACTAAATATCGCAATTCATTTTATTCATTTCCGAAAATATTTGCTCATCAGTGACATGCACATACAAGTCCATCGTAGTACTGAGAGTCGAATGTCCTAATATTTTTTGTAAAGTTTTTGGCTGGACTCCGTTTTCAATGCATCTGGTTGCAAATGTGTGCCGCAACGAATGCATATAGCAGTGTTGAAATTCTTCGTATAAGCCATTTTGTGCATTATACTGTCGATCAAAATTAATATTTTTTACTATCCTAATCATCATTGATCTGAATGTTGACGCACCTACTGGATTGCCATTGACTGTTGTAAACACCAAACCATCCCAATAACTATTCCAATTCTTACTTTTCATTCTCAATTTACATTGTAACATTTTTTGATTATTTAGAATTGATACAGCTTCATTAGTTAATGGAATTTTTCTTTTACTCTTTTTTGTTTTAGGTGTCCCAAAATAAAACCCACCTTTTTGTGCATCCTGTAAAATAGTGCGTTGCACATTTATAACTCCATTTTCAAAGTCAATATCATTCCATTGCAATCCACCAACTTCTCCAGCTCTTAATCCAGTTTCTAATACCAAACAATATGCATTATTATATAGTGTGTTTTTCGCATACTCTTTAAAAATTTTTTGTTCCTGTCGAGTTAATACTCTTCGCTCTTCATTATCATTGTCTCTACGCTTTAATTTCAAATTTTCTGCTGGATTTTTCTGCAAATAATCATTTTCAACAGCACCCTTAAATAATGCATGTAATGTTATTTGTGTCAACTCCATAGTTCCATTAGAATATCTTCCACTATCAAACATATTATTTAGTATTTTTTGACAATGAAGTTGCCTTATGTCTTGTAATTTTATAAGACCAATTTCATTTTTGATATTATATTCATATCTTTGTTTATAATTTTTTGTTGTATTATCTTTTACAATACCATTTTTAAAATTTTCAATCCAGTAGTTATACCATTCATCAACTGTCATATCTCCTGTCGCAGTAATGGAGTCTAAATATCTTTGTTCATTAAGCCATGATCGTGCTTCTGTCACTTTCACAAAATTTTTTTCACTTCTTTGTCCATTAAATCTTGTAAACCTAGCTTGATATCTACCATCCTTTCTTTGATTTAATCCAACACCAAGTTCCTTTCCTTTAAGGTCTTTTCCCATAAAAATATCCTTTCTAGCAAAAGACCAAGCCCTATTTATTATAT
>PXZU01000122.1_pt1 | contig 12243 bp, 17 predicted proteins | sample 2941351 | NCBI WGS metagenome assembly PXZU01 (sample SAMN08721892, study PRJNA434045) | Viral metagenome, whole genome shotgun sequencing project. | isolation source: viral particles isolated from 30 fecal samples collected over 86 days | host: Mus musculus | place: Germany: Kiel | collected 2017-06 | reverse complement strand
TATATAACTCCTTTACATCTACAGGGTTTATATGAGATAATGTAGAAAAAAGGGGGAGTAGTTATGAAAAAGTTTCTTTGTATCTTTTTTGCCGCAGTCTTTATAGCTGTCTTGTCCGGCTGTTCTTCCAGCGATTATCTGACAGACAACGATGTTATCAACTCGTACTTGAGCCTTGATTATAGCGAATCGCCGGAGGACATCATAAAGATATTCGGAGAGTCATATAATAAGAGCGAAAAAGATGAAGACGGCTACTATTCACTGCATTATGGCATAGATCTGCCAAACAATGGGTGGTTCATATTTCACATCGGTTTTAAAGATGGAAAAATGTTTTCCAGAGATGTAGATTTTTACGATCTTGTCAAGAAGGGTTATCCCCCGAAAAAGTTTGCGTCGCTGGAGCAATACAAGCAGATAAAGGAAAGCATGACCTACGACGAGGTGGTTTCAGTGCTGGGGATGGACGGAGTAAAAACAATGCGCGTTGACGCCTCTGAAACAGAAGGAGGTATTTACGAATACTACCACTGGCCGCTTAAGGATTCCGAGTATTCCGATATAATAATCACCTTCACCAACGGCGCAGTTTCTCAGATGACAACCTAAGCAGAAAAGAGAGCGGAAACGCTCTCTTTTTGCATCTCCCTTAACCCCCTTACGGCAGAAACATGGGGATCGCCTCGACGTCGTCCGAAACGAGATTTTTCTCCTTCGCCCCATTTGCAATCTGGTGACAGGCGACCAGGTCGTTGAACTGCCCCACCGGCATTGAGTTAAACTCATCCGTCGGGACCATCAAAATCCTTTGAAAGTATAGGAACCACGCAGGAGAAGTCACTCCTGCGCGGTTTCTGCGTTTTTTGGGCTTTCCTCCGCTTCTACCGTCTGCTTTGCTCCAGCCTCAATGCAGGAAATAATTACAGCGTAAAGCTTGCCTGCACCGATTTCAAAGGGATTCGCAAAGGTAAGCTGCTCAGCCGTGAGCTGGGGTGCCGCCTCTTTTTTCAGCTTCATGTAGTCGGCTCCCGATTTTGACAGGACCACCGCCATGTCAAACTGCACCTGAAATGCCGGGTCGCTGCTCATCAGATCGAGCGCCTCTTTCAGACTGCCGTACTTTTCACAGATTTCGATCAGCGCCTGCATAGAAAAAAGCAGGGGATATTTTTCCCCTGCCAGTTCCAGCATAACAATACGGTTCATATGCTATTCCCCCGCGGGCGCGGAGATGTTCAGCGCGTTTTTGATGTAAATCTCCGCCTGCGCCTCTGTGGTGAACATTGCTTCGCGCTTCCATATATGAGCTGCGCTGTCATCCCTCATAATTGTGGCCGTGAGTTCCGGAACCTGCCATTCGATACTCTCGCCCTGCGTAGTAGCTGAATCCGGCGGTACCGAGAAAATGGTTTTCGTGAATACGATCCCGCGCCATTTGGTAATCCCGCCTACAATATGCTTGACGATAAATCCTACGCCGAGGTAAGGGGTAACCTGATTGTCGTCAAAAACAAGCTCTTTGACGCTGGTATCGGTGATCCCCGTAATCTCCTCCAGAGCCTTTGGCTCAACGCCCAAAATCGCCGCGCTGACCTCTTGAGAAAGATCGTCAGTGGAAAGGGTCAGAGTCCCGCCTGCGAACTGAACGTCAGTTTCAGCGATCGCGTTGTCTGCGTAAAGGTTGTTGTCGCTCGATGTGTTAATTTCAGCGTTTGCCTCGGTTGCCTTTCCAAGAACTCCGCCGTTTGAATATGTAACCGTTCCATTCGAAGCGGTGTACACTGCATAATAGGGTTTGGACAATCCTACTTTTGCCATTTTTTATTCCTCCATCATTTCATAAGTTTTCCGATTTCTTTTTCAAAGGTCTCCGACATTTCTTTTTTTGCCGCAGCCTTAGAACTCTTTAAAGCGTTGCGCATAAATGGATTTTTTTCAGAAAATGACGTTCCGCTTTCTGCGGCGCGGGCGATCATAGCATTTGGCTGGCCTTTCGGCCATCGCTTGGTTTTAAGGCCGTTGTATCCGTCAAAGCCGAGTTTGACGTTTAAAAAGCCCTTATCATTTCTGAGCGGGGCAATGCCGAAGCTCTCCTTTAAACCATCTTTTTGAACCTGTTTAATCCCCTTTACGGGGTGCATTGGCGTACCATATCTTTCGTCTGTCGGAAGCTTATCGATCTCCTGCTTTACAGCGTCGGCTACAACCGCTGCACCTCCATATATCGCTTTCTTTGCCGCTGTTTCTTCCTGGCTGACCGCGGCCTCCAGTTTACGGGTTACTTCGTCAAAGCCATAAACGCTAATCTTGGCCATTAAACCACCTCCCATATCCACTCATAATGAAAAAAGCCGGTTTCCGGCTCATATTGAACGGAGTTTAAAAGCCACGCAATCCCATTCTCGTCTAATGATCGTTCAAAGGCCTCTTTCCAAGGGTCAAATTCTTTTTTGGTGAATAAATCTGTTGTGCCGGTTACCGCCTGCTCAATATGTTTGTTTCCCGCCACCAAATCATTAGACCCATCCTCTTGCCAGACGAAATACCGGCTGGATTTCATTCGCTGCGCATGGCTAACCGAATTTGTCACCGCCGTATGAGCAGCGATTATTTTTTCATACCATGTCATTCCATCGCCTCGTCTTCCTGTTCAATTTTGGTAAGCGCAAGGTCTATGCAGGGCGGCCATGTGTCAACTACAGACTGAATCAGGTCGATCCTATACCGTCTTCCGTCCTCTGTAACGGCGACATCCTGATTCGTAATCCTACCCGCCCGTGGAACACGAATTACCCGTTCGATCTGGATTTGATTCTGCATTCCGGCATAATACCGCTGAACCCCAAGTCTTTGCTCTTCGTATCTGAGGGATATTTTAAAACTGAGTTTTTCTTTCGGACAGTACCCGGGCGTTGCAGAATCACTCGCGGAATATACTGTAACGATCCCGCTGTTAAAAGGCTGGGTAATTTCGTGATTCGGTCTGTTCGGCGATTTCCACATAGGCATTCACCAATCCTTTGTTCTGCATTGCCAAAATACGGGAAAGATAATTATTTTCAAACACATCCAGAGCTTCGTCCCGCATATAACGGACATATTCAAACAAAAGGGTGCGAGGTTCTCCGTCAGATTCAAAATCTAGCGAGCCGTTCCCTTTCTCACTCAAATAGGCTGTCCCAGAAGCGATAAGGCCGCGGATTTTATGATCCGTAGCCTCATCCTCCCAAGTAATATTTAAATAGTTTTTGACGTCCGCAAGAAGCTCTGCACTAATCTCTGAGCGCTTCATCAGGATTTTGCGACCGTGACAGTATATGTTTTTGTGGATTTCCCATCTGCGGCAGTTACCTTGATGATAACGGTGTTCTCGCCGGATTTCCAGGAGGCAGCAGATCCGTTATCAATTTCTGCATCCCCGACTAACACCTGAATCACTGCGCCCGCGTCAGATGGAATCGCCGTCACGGTATTGGTTGCGTTTGTCGTTGTGGCAGTATATACGGCTGTAGAGGAGCTAAAAGCTGGGCTCAATGACAAATTACCGATTTTTAAATCGGACAAAGTGGCGTCGCTTGATCCTTCTTCCGGTGTAACCTGCGTTACTTTGTACGAAATAGGGAGCAAACCAGAAATATCCAGAAAAAGAAATGCGTTGTTGTCCATCGGAAAACCGTTTGCATAAAGCTTAATTAAATACGTCCGTTCATCTTCAAGGAAATGATATTCGTCTGAATATTCGATCCTGCCGCTATGGGCCATTCCCGCACCTGCAAAATATTTATATCCCATGCCGAGAATCGCCTCGCCGCGAGCCAGCGCCGGAACCGAGATAATGCTCATCGGGTACGGCATAACGTCGTTGCGATAGGAGCCGTCCGGAGCCATCAGGGTAGTAGCGGGCATAACCTTCTGAAAATAGTCCTGCGGGTTGACGAGCAGAAGAAGATCGCGGACAGTGCGCGGCTTTCCGTTCGGATCGACAGCAATTAACGAAATCAGATTGCCAACAGTTCCCACAGACAAATCGGTTACTTTAATTTTTGTCTTTTCAGGGTAAGCGCCTCCAGTAACTGAAACGTTGTCGCCTACCTGCCGATTCATGCCGATTGGTTTTTCGTTGCCGTCTCCAGAAACAATCCCAGCTTCAAGTCCATTTGCCAACGCCTCATACAGCATTTGACGGACATATCTGTCCAACCATTCCGGGCCTAGGTCAAGCATTGCTTTACATACCGGGATAAAAGCAGAAAGCTTTAACAGGGTCATATTAACGGTTTTGAAGCCGGAAGCGATCTCTTTTACAATTTCATCGCAGAGCTTCCCCCATGCTGCCTCTTGATACCCATTTGTATTCATAACCATTTCGGTTAGACCAGAAGCGGGGGTAAACCCAATTTTAGAAAGCAGCGGATGAGCCTCCTGAAGCTCATCAAATACTGCGTCGATTACCGTTTTCGGCATAATTAAATCTGTATTCAACAATGCCTGTTTTGGATTTTCTGAACGCATTGCTTCGCTGAGTTTTTGGTAATATTCGCGCTCTCTTCCAGTTAGCTGCCGAACCCCGCGAGCTGAAAGTACCTGCGAATCAAATTCATTCTTTGCCTGTGCTATCTGATTTTCAAAATCCCGGCGTACTTCTTCTCCAACAGCCTCCATCATCTGATCAAGTGCGGTATAAAAGCCATCCGTATCGTTGTTCTGAAGCGCACGCTGCATAGCTTCGCGCAGCACGTTTTTTTCCTGATTCATCAAGTCATTGCTTTTCACTTGTTTTCCTCCTTATTTTTAGACGTAAAAATCCCCGCCAATGCTTGTATCAAGCTGGGCGGGCTATCATTTGGGATTATAGGGGTACTTAGAAACACTGAATGAATTACCCGGCGCTTTGCGTCCTGCGTATATTTCGGTGCACTGTCAGCCAGTATCGCAGTTGCAATTCCTTTTTCCAGCGCCTCAGCCGGTGTGAGCCAAGATTCCAGTTTTTGAAGTTCTCGAACTTCATCGGCGCTCATTCTGGAATTATCGGTAAATGCGTTAATCCCGATTTCAGTCATCATCTCCGCTTCGTCGGCCGCCGCCCTTAGGTCGTCGGCATAGCCGGACGCTGAAATCATAACCTGATGGAAATAATAGGCGGACAAATTGGACGCGTATCGGTTATCTCCAGCCATAAAAGGGTAAAGAGCCGCCGACGCGACAAAACCGTCACCGTATGTATTCACTTTTGCCGAATGGGACTTCAAAGCGTTATAAATCGCCCAGCCTTCCGATACGGCCCCGCCATAAGAATCGATATGGACATCGATGACGTCAACGTCTAGATTTTTAATCTCCTCTACAATCCCATGTGCAGAAACATTCCCATCAAACAACTCAAACGGAACGATATCGCCAAAGATATATAGCTCGGCGATGCGCTCTGCCTGTTGGATCGCGTAATACTGTTTAGCCACTGTTGCTTGTTCCTCCTTCCGTGCCGTTTTCCGCTGCCCTTGCGGCTGCCTTCATCGTTCCAATGTTGAGGGTTAGCCAGTGCATATCTGCCCAGTTCTCATCAATTTCCGGCTGATTAGCAGCTTTAAGGACATCGTTTATCGAATATGCACCAGAACCGATCAGTTTTTCAATGTTTGCCGCATTTGCAAACATGTCAAAGTGAGTGATCGTACTAGTGTTAATTCGCAGATAATTGCCTTTCATCCACTCTTTTAGACCATACCGTTTCCGAGTGATTTCTTCAGAAATCTGATCGCAGAGCGGATCGATACAAGTTGTTAGCCAGCGTGTCATTGCATCCTGCGTTCCAGCCACATCGCCAAGTAATAGCACAGGAGGAATTCCAAAGGCGTTTGCGGTAAAAGTAAATATATCATCGATCAAGGAACGAATATCACGTGTGCTTCGCTGAGTATCAAAATTTCCGCCTAAATTAGTATATTCATATCCATCGAATTCCGGCAAAACACCGCTTTCTCCAATAATCCAAGGTTTTACCTGTGAGTTAATAAGCTGAGAAAAATCTTGTACAAATCCCTGATCGCCTTTCGCAAGCTGAGAAATATGAACCTTTAAGTGTTTGCCGCTGCCCCATGAAAAATTTTTCATCGCTGAGGCAATCATCTTGTAGTAGGTTGAATACAACCCATCCACAACCTTTTTAACGTCTTCTTGGTTTAGCTGCAAATGAAGAACGTCATTTTCCCGAAAGGTCTTGCTATAGCTTACTTCGCCGACTGTAACATCGGTATATTCGTTTTGCTTTGATGGGAAGCAAAGCGGCTTTGAGAAGCTGTCTGCGACAACCAGCATTTCATGTCCATCTCGATGTTTGGAGCTAATAATAAGTGCCTCGTTCTCGCTGTAGAGCTCAAAAATCAGTTTGTGGATAAACGCGGTGCTGTTCTGGTTAATATTCGGTTCAAAATTCCAAAGGTAATATTCGTCCTTTTGTATCGGCTTATCGTTAGAAAAGGTTTGAAACTCGCATTTTCCCACAGCGTTTGCGATCATATTAACACAAGAGTTAAAAGCAAGCTCTCGAATACGCAGCTCCTGAGCCAGTTCTAAAAGTTCAGAGCACTGAATTTCGTTAGATTTTTTTGATTCCGAAGATTTTTTTCCAAACAATTTCCCAGTTAGCCAGTTTTTAATTGAGATTTTCAAGGCTCCCGCCTCCTTTCAACGTTTATATCGAAATTGCTCCAATGGGCGGAAGTGTGACTGGAATCCCATTTCCAAGCGCAAATTCAATGGTCATGCTTGCGACAAATGCCATAAACGGGTCGGTCTTTCGGCTTTTTGCCTCAATTTTTGCGTAAATAAAATTTCCGGTATCCACACCCGCCTTCTTGGAACTTCGCACCCGTTTTGTGTTATTGACCGCCCAGCGCAAGCAAGGGTTGTCCCCCCAGTGCAGGTATTCCCGGTCAAAACACTCTTGGATAACCGGATCGATCATCATAATGTCTGATGGACGGATCAGCTTTACCTGATTTTTGTTGCCGGCGTCAAATCCAATCGCACGAAACGCTTCAGAAACCAGCGTCCACCGGTAATGATCCATCGCTAAAGTTTTAATGTTATATATCCTTCCTGCTTCTTGAATGTATGCAGCTAATAAAGATGGAGAGATACTAACATCTTGTACGACAGTGATATGACCTTGTTCGGCCCATATTTTCCATGGAGCTTTTACCCGGCTTAATGTTTTGGACTGTGCGCAAACCCATGCGTGATTGATATCGAATCTCTGCTCGCCCTGCCGAAAATGGAGGTTCACTGCCGCCCAGTCATTTAGTTCTGCGTAGTCAACGCCAACTGTACAAGACCAGCCTTTTAAATCCGGCAGCGGCTTATTGGTAGCTTTTATTTTTTCATAATCAGTTACGCTAATCTCTTTAAATCCCGAGCGAATACCCATTCGTTTTGTAAGAAAATCTCCATTTTGCTCTGGGTGTTCACACCAGTCGCGATATTCATCCTCAATTTCCTGCATAAGATGTGGAAGATATGGCAAAGACGGATTTGCCATATACCAGCTTTCGGGACGATGCACCTGCTCTTTGTTCTCCAGACAGCAAATAAATGGGAGAAATCCATTATCCGGCTCGTTATCAAATAAAATTCTGCGGCCTCTAGCAAGGTAATCGTCCAGTGGCCCGTCTGAAACCTCTCCGTTTGACGTAAAGATTCCAACGCGAGGCTGGGCAACCTTGCCCTGTCCGGTAATAAACACTTTGATATTATCGTAGTTTTCAAAGGCATGTACCTCATTAAAAATCACCTTCCCGGAACGCATACCGTCCCGTCCTTTTGGATTATTTGTTCTTCCCTTCATAATCCCTTTATTTTTCCGGCCTTGAATAATCTCTTTGGTATGGTAGTAATGTCGATTTAATTTGCTTTCCCACTTTGGCGATTCCAGCACTTCAACAAGGTCTTTTGAGGGTTGAGTCGCTTGATCCTCGTTATTGGCGCAGATGTCAACGTTATAATGGCTCACTGGATTATATGGAGAGATCGAACAGGCCGAATCAAAAGCAATAAAACCATCCTTTCCAGCCCCGCGTCCCACCATACAAAGCAAAGTCTTCCAGCGTGGGGCGCCGTTCGATTTATAGGTACAATCCCATAAAGCTAGTAAAAATTCCTCCCATGGGAAAAGCTGTTCAAATGGAAAATACCGAACCAATCCGAGATAATGTCCCAGTTGTTCGGTATCGGTATAGATATCCTCTGTTTCAAAGCATTTTAAAATATGGTTTGCCAAAGCTTTTTGCTCTGGACAGCTTTGAAATTTTTCAGATTTTATCTGTTCAATATACCGCAAAATATGCGAATCAATTTTACAGTTCATCCTCATCGCTAGCACTTTCCGATCGTGATTTCGCGGCCTGTTCTCGGAAACCAAGCGCTGTCCAAATATTTAACATCTGGGAGGAAACGCGCGTCGCGATCGTAAGTGATTTGTTGTCGGTAGTTCCTTTTTGGGTTGCTCCATTTTGATATTCTGTATAAACGCCACGCTCCATAATATCGGTATTCAGCATTTGAAGCCAGCACCACAAATTCATATATTCATCCGCTTTATCTGTGTACTGCCTTCCTAGAAGGCCGCGAGATTCCAAGTCATCAAGCATATCTCGCTTTAATTCTTTATAGGCTTTTGTTTTTTTCCACGTACAAGCGGAAAGGTTTAACTTTTGGCTCAATAGCTTTCACCTCAATTCGTTTTTCCACTACACCATTACGCAAAATAGCCAAAATTTATAAAATGTCTTGTACCCACGCGATTAGGATTCATTGAGCAAACCCCATTTTTTCAGAGGGGGGTCAATCCCATCGTTCGACGGTTAAAGGAGAGCAAAGCCTTTTATATTGTCTTTGGCTTTCTGGATGTTCTGCTTCGTGGCACTCTTTACAAACACTGATAAGCTGCCTTTCTCCCGTCTCCGGATCATAAATACTCAATGCTAGATCAGGTCGATCTTTCAAATGCTTTATATGATGAACAATCACCGCTTTGCGATATCGATGATTTTTTTCTTTACACCTCTGGCATTCAAAATGATCCAACGCTAACACTTCCTGCCGTAGACGTTTCCATTCACCCCAGCTATAGAATTGATATTCACATTCCTTATCTATCAAAGAGCGTAATCGTTCGGTTTTTATTATACTTTCCATCCAGCCTCCGAACCTTCCTATATAAACATCTCGGCAGTATGCAGAACAGAGCTCCGCAAGCCCTCCAGTTGTTCCAAGAGCAGGTTTTGCATTTGATCAGCATAGTGATTTCTCCTAAAAAATCATTTTGGCCTATATATTCGTTCGACGACTAGTTTTCCATTTCCTCCAGCAACACTATTCGATCGTTTAGGTATTTCATATACACATTTAAATCGCGGATCATCTATTTGATAACTGCTAATATACACCAATGCTTTTTGGGAACAGGCCCAATCAAAAAAAGCTTCATGATCGAAGCCTTTATAAATTCCACAATTTGTGCCTTGATACGGAATGTCACAATATACAACAGCGTTAGATGGTATATTTACGCTTCTATAGTCATAGAAACAAGTTTCTAAATTTCTTGTTTCAATATTCTGTAAACTCTGTAAACTTTGTAACCTTTGTACGTTCTCTAAGTCTTGTAATTTCTGTAAGTTCCGTAGATCATCATTTGTTTTGCAGTACAATATGTACTGATTGTTATAACACCAGTCTCTATATTTTGCTTTTATAAAAGCTTCGTTTTTTTGAATCCAAGTAGATAAATTTTGTTTCCCCATCTCTGGAATAGCTCCCGTAATTTCTTCGATCAAGGTAAAATCGTTTAGGAGATAGGCGCTATGTAAAGCTCGCTTCCACGGTTCAATCTTTCTAGAGTACATATAATCTAATCCATTATTCCCAAACGACCAGCAGTATCTAACATATGGGTCTTTATCTTTAAGCCTAAAAAAGTCTTCTCGGCTTATCCATTGTTTTCTATTTTCTGGTGTATATTTTCCTTTAATGCCATTCAAAAACAACTGAATTGGAAACGGATCAATATCGTTTGCAATTATATATTTCCATTTTGGAAAAAGCCCCTCGCATTGTTCTATAGCTGCATGTGTTATAGCGCACCCTCCGGCAAACAAGTCGACAAAAACTTCTCCGCTGGGAAGAAAATCAATAATTTTAAAAGCAATTTTATTTTTACTTCCTTTGTATGGTATCCCATATCGTTTGCTTGACATATTTTCCCCGAATTTTTAAAATTTGGTTCTTAAAATCCAAAGCAACAAACCAGCCCCCTTTTTAAGAGCGCTGGTTTGTTGTATCTTTCTATACTACCAATATATCACGGAAGTACGTCCCCTGTGTTACCCATTTTTCTCCAGAGCAGGTAAAAGAAGAGCCGGCGGTACTCGTAAAACTGCCTTCTTCCGCAAGGAGGGCCCAACTTTTCATAGGTGAAGCCTTCGTTTGTAGCGTTTAGGATGATGTACTGATAAAGAGCACCGGAAGCTTCTATAGCCGTCTGCTCGATCAAATTAAGGTCGTCTCTGAGCTTTGCAGCAATGATTGCTCGCCTTGCGGTCGTATCGCTAGCAGGGGCGCTTTTTGGCGTACTGGAAAGGAGAGGAGCAGCGGGAGAATAGCAGGCGCTCAGTTTTCGCTTCTTTTCCTCATATTGGAGACAGAAATGCTTCATTTCCCGGTAAGCCTCTTTTGAGATTCCATATTGTTCCAGTTTTAAATCCCTTTTTCTTGGCATTTGATCCCCCTCTAAAAGCGTTGTTTATTTGGCTGGCGGAAAGCACTCCTCCCCACCCAAAGCGTTTTTTACTCTCTATCCCGGCAGAAAACAGCCTCTCGGCCCGTGCGATGGTGTACTCCTCCCCGTCGACAGTCAGAAGGGGGTAGAGGTACGGGCTTTCGTTCAGGCTGATCCACTTCCGCTTCGCTTCTTCAAAGGAGCCGTACTGCCAGCACCCTGTCACCGTTTCATGTTCGATCCGTTCTATGAGGTACATCTTATCCCTTCCCTCATTCCATTTTAGCACCACAGTTTGGGCAATAGTTAGATTTTACCTGTTCATATTCGTAAAATCCTCCGGTTCCACCAGATTCTTTCAGTAATGTTTTTTTGTCACATTCTGAACACCTGAACCACCCGCCGCGCGTAATCCATTTTCCTTTTCTAATTTTTTCTATCACATCGGTACAAGGAAAACCTGCAATTTTGTATTTAAATCTTGATCGTTCATCAAGCTGCGTAACGTATCTTATATATGCAGGGCTACTGGTTGGAGTATCTATAACACGGTTTCTTGCTAAGTTTTCCAATTCAGCAATTTCGCGATACAACGCTTCTTTTTTTATATACTTACCATCCATTGTCAATTCCCCCATTTCTTCATCATCACAAGGCCCCTCAAGGCAATATTCCCGCACGTCTGTTCCATCGCTGTGCAGGAAACAGTAACCTTCAGGAGTATAGTAAACGCACTTTCGTTTGGAAATTACTTCATCCCGTTCCGTTTTAACCCGCTCGAGTTCCGCCTTCAGCTCCGCGCACTGCATGGCCGGATCGAGCTGGCTGGCATTGACTGAAACAGGCGGGAAAGCTTTTAAATGTTTCATCTCCTGTTTCAGTCTTCGATTCCCGGCTATGAGATCAAGCCGCTTCATCTTTCACCCCTCCAGGTATGTATCAATCACCTCCGGCAGCTCCCGTAGAAGCGTTTGGGCCTGCTCCCGTGTCAGCCCCGTCATCCCGTAGAGGCCGGAGACCACCACACCGTCCCCACCATCACAAACGATATACTGCAAATTCCGCGCTTCGCTGTCGATCATCATCAGCTCGTCGTGCTTGAGCGCGAAGCGTTCTGCAAGCTGTTCTTTCACTTCCTCAACCCCTCCCAAACAGTTTCTTTAGCCATCTATTTTTTCGGAAAAGGGTTGTAATTTGAGAGAACACTTTTGCAAGCAAGTACTGCTTGTTTATATCCTTCAGCTCGTTTCCCTGTCAACTGTTTATACTGCATTTTACCAAGTAATGCAGACAGGGCATATTGAATACTTTCATACTCTGTGTAAGTCATTTGCTTTTTCTCCTTTCGCGGCAATAGTACGTTTCCGCTTATCTTCTTATTTTTTGAACTTAAAATATAAAGGTACACGCATACACACTTCGTATACGCTTGTTTCTTGTTACGTGTGTACTCAAAAACACCCAAA
>PXZU01000117.1_pt1 | contig 12655 bp, 25 predicted proteins | sample 2941351 | NCBI WGS metagenome assembly PXZU01 (sample SAMN08721892, study PRJNA434045) | Viral metagenome, whole genome shotgun sequencing project. | isolation source: viral particles isolated from 30 fecal samples collected over 86 days | host: Mus musculus | place: Germany: Kiel | collected 2017-06 | reverse complement strand
GCTGCTCTTCATTCCATTCATTCAATTTTCTTACACTTGTCAGGCACAGTAGCGCTCTTTCTTTCTAACGAAGTTCGTTTTAAACAATCAAAATATATCTCTGCACTTATCCCTATGTACCTCTTGATCTCTATGCTATTATATTAACACATAGTAATGTACTTTTGTGTACTCATTATGGTCACTCAGCATCTACTCATACCTTGCCATATCATATATGTTATGATCACATCAAATCACATATAGTCAACACCTGTTGCTTACTCTTCACGTCCTTTGACCTTAATAAATTCGCTTAATAGAAACACATCTTCAGCAAGCATAGTAGATCAACCTTATATCTCTTCTCCCTCCTTAATGCTTAGTTGTGGCAGTGATCTCCTATACCCTGTCACATATCGCCCCACAAAGTATACATGTTGTCGCACACTTCTTTTAGCAATAGTAATATAAGCTTCTATGATAACGATTAATTATTCCTAATCATTTTTCTCACCAGTTTTTTCAATGTAATCGTTATACTCATATTCACTATCGTTTATAATCTTTTTAACTCGTTTATTCTGTAGAAGTATATGCAGTGCAGAGTTACGATAATTATTACACGGATTCCGTGTCATATGTGCCTCCTCTTGTATTCTCTTCCAACTTAGGCAATCTATATATCTTAACTCAAGTATGTATCTCTCCATTGTATTTATTGGTAAATAATCCATTATATCCATAACTTTAAGCATCGCATTTGCTATAGTATTCTTTTGATCTTCTATACGGTCCTCAATTTCAGCTATCCGCATAACTATACTGGCAGCTCCTTGGCTAACTCCTCCGCTACTCCGTGGCATAGCTGAATACCCTTTCCCTCCTATTGGAGAATTCAATTCGTCATTTATCTCCTGAAGTCTTCTGTTTAATTGATGCTTTCTGAGTTTTGCCCTGTACATTTGCCCCAAATACCATTCCAACACTTTCTTTTCCTTCTGCATTTCTATTTTATTGTTCATTTAATTCTCCTTAATATTTAAGTCTTAGGCAGCTCTATTATGTTTTATTCTCATATCTTCAATATCTTCGCACAGATAGTATTGTATGGTTATATCCGTTGTGGAATGCCCCATCAACCGTGATACAAATACAATATCCTTTGTCTTTAAGTACAGTACACTCGCAAATGTCTTTCGGAATACGTGCACTGTAGTAATTAGATGTGAGCCAGCCCTTGCTCCTATTTGTTTAACAATCAGTTCCATTCCCGCTCTAGCAAGACGCTTAAAAGGTCTATGTTTTGCAACAAAGAGTGCCGGATCATCGTCATTTCGTTCTTCTAAATATCTCATTAATGATTTTTTTGCTTTAACATCTAAAAATCCTATTCGATATTCTCTTGTTTTTTCTCCGTAAATACTCACTATACCAGAAGCAAAATCAATATCTTTTATATTAAGGCTCACCAACTCCCCAATACGCATACCGGTGCTAAACAATAAATCTACAATTGCCTTTTCCCGGGAGTCCTTGCAGGCTTCTCGAACATCCTCGATTTCCATATCCGATAAACGATCTTTTCTCTTTCTCTCAACCCTTATATAATCTACATCCCTCATAATATCTTCCTGAATATGTCGTTTCTTATATGCCCATTTGAAGAAACTAAAAAAATATCTGAGCAGCGTGCCTTTGTAATTATTTGATATTCTTTTCTGATATTGCATGATAGCTAAGTAATCCGTTATATCCTGTCCTGAAATCTGATCATAAGATTTATTTACATCATTCAATAGATTACGGACCGACAATACATATTGCTTTATTGTACTGTCTGCACGTCCCAATGCCATCATATCAATAGTAAATCTTTTCAGCAGCCAATCGTTGTCCTTTACCTCCACAGCCGGTAAAAACACAGATTCTACAACATCGTAATTATGCAACTTAACTATCATTGTCAGTTTCAATCTTTCTATCTGCTCGCTATTCAACACCTGTTGCATTTCTGTTACTACATCATTAATAATGTCATTTTTTAACATACAATCTTCTCCTTTTTATATTGCTTAAGAAGTAAATATGTTATATAATACTCTTAAGCGGAAGCAGTAGAAGAACTTTGGTCGGGGACTCTACTGCTATATTTTTATGGTTATATAAACATATGTTCTCTTATATGTTTTTTTATTGCCGGGGTTATCCCCGGCTTTCATTTTGTGTTTCTAGTGATCCTGGAATTCTTAATGCTCTCGGTGATCCTACTCCAGCATCGGTTTCCAATACTCCTGCTTTTATCATCTTTTCAATATGATTTGAAACTGAAGCAGTAGACTTGAGGTTTACCCCCATTCCTATTTCTCTAAATGTCGGTGCATATCCATGCTCCTTGATATACTCAGTAATGAAGATTAATATATTACCCCTTACTTTCTCTCCATGCTTAATTGTCTCCGTTTTATTTTTCATTCATAATCTCCTTCTTGTTCATTAGATAAATTTCAGTTTTGTTGTGTAACGTTATGTATCGTTACGCACACAAATAGTCATCCAGAGCCTTCCGAATTACCCAAGAAATAGATCTATCTTCCTTTTGGCAATGTTCCAGCAGCCTTTTCATTTGATCCGGTTCCATGCTGATATTCTGGCGGATAAATTTATCCTCTTTATCTTTCTTTGGTCTTGGCATATCCCTTCTTCTCCTTTCGTTGTGTGCCTTTACACAAAATATTTGGTATTTCAGTTTTCTTAAATATTTTCGATATTTTCTACTGTATTTCCGTAAAATCAAATCCAGCATAATACTATTTGTTTGCTCGATTGACTCAGGCATTGTGGTAAGATATGGATAATGCTCTTTATCATCAATCAACACTTTAAAAATCAAATCAAGAGCATACTGGGCATCGATTGGAGGGTCGCATAATTCAAACTCTTTGTCTTTATACCAATCGTCTATCTTTTTTGTAAATCCCTCGAAAGAAATATCATCATTCCAAATCATATTCACATTCCCTCCTAAATCCTAATTTTCATCTATTGATGAACCACAAATGCCTAACTTTATTGCACTTCTCGCAGTAAAATTCATGACAACTCAAAGAAATACGAAATCTGGTTCTGTGAAATAATACAATTCTTTCTGCCATGCAAATGGATTCTGAGTAATGCGTTTTTAAACACTTGCTTTTTAGCACCCTGTACCTCCTTCTTTCCCGTCTATATCCTAAATTTTATTTTGCTACCATAAATGGCAGAAGAATTTCGCCCCTTATATTCTCGTGCAGTTCATCAAGTGTCCAGCCAGCAGCATATTCAAAGATTGGTTCGTCAAAGTCATGTAATGGCCGCCCATGTGCAGTCCAGAACAGATGACTATCGTCAAAGCCACTATCTTTAAAAATGGTACAGTGATATAATTCTTCTAACTGTTTTTTACTATATTTCTGTTGCATTCAGCCCTCCTAAATTCTAATTACTGCCGTTTATTCCATTCTTTTCTTGCCCCAAATTTTGTACACCTTGCCGACTCTAACGGAACTGGTGTTTTTCCGCATTTACTGCAAAATATTGCCCAGTATTGTTTAATGTCGCCGACTCTTCTATATTCGGCTTCTCCACCACAAGAGCATGGTTTTAATTTATTCAAAATTGTCTAACCTCCATAAATTTTAATTTAGCATATTGTAAAGACTTCTTTTTTCTACTTCACTAAGTCCAAATGTAGAAGCCTTACCATCTGCACACCCATCATATTTTGTAAATAATTTCTGTCCATATTCATCGGAGTAAAGACTACAACATTTCGTTGTTTCTTCGTCAATTTCTTTTCCGAAAATACATTTACTACAATTCATCATTACCTCCATAACTACTAATATATTTTGTTTCCGTATATATCTTTATTCTCTGCCAAACAGTTTAGAAAATCCTTTTGGCTAAACGAAACCACAATACTTTCATTGGTTTTAAAAAGCCAATACAATGCACGTCCAGTTGTCTTTACGTGCAACTCAAAATCTTTTCCTTCGATTGACATATTGTAAATATCTACCATATATGTTCCGTCATTGTAAAAGCTTTTCCCGCCTATATGATTTCTGTACTGGCAATGCTGATAATTTAATCTGTATCCTTCCAGATTGCAGTACTTTTCAATGGTACTAACTTTTTTCAAATTTTCCTCCTATGCTGAATTTTAAGTTTCCTCATCTTTTTCGACAATGTACTCCAGGCATGTTCTCCCTTGCTCGAGATAAGTCGCATTACACATAACCACGATCCAACCATCTTTAAGCGCCGCTGACAATGCTGTCACTGAGCTAGTGTAATTATGTGGATAAGTCCTGATTACCATCTGCTTCTTCATATAATCCTCCAAATTTCAATTTTACCAACTAATAATGCAGTGCCCAGACATTAATCCCAGTGCCGGTGCGTTACGCAGTACATATTTAACATTTCTGCGTATGCTATTACCAGTATAATATCCGTCCCATTCCAACAATATAAGGATATCACCGACCTGAACATTATCTTCATCTACCCTTATTTCAAAATTTTTCTCCCTTGCTTTTACAGCTTTAAAATATTCTGGAAGTATTTTCTTCTTAACTACTTTCATATTCTTCATTCCTCCTGAGTCCTATTTCAAATCATCAAGCAGATTTGGATAATCAAAGACATTTCCTATAACATCAACTTCTGTCTTAATATCAATATCATTCATATCTACCTTAACTCTATCAGTGAAATAAAAACTCATGCTTTCACTATCCCACTCAACAACACCAATATTCTCAAAGCAATCTCCTGATCCAGACTCCGTACTGATTTCACAATCTGGATAACTCACTATGTCTTTCTCAAAAATTAATTTTCCACAGCTATCTGTAATTCCGGTATACTGCGATAGTGTATGTTTTTCAATCTCAATACAAAACTTATACAGTTTATTAATCGGTAAAGCTGTATTTATATCTGCGTTGCATATAAAAGCTTTATTTCCTATTATTATCGGAAACCCATTTTCCCACTTTCCTGTATCCGTTCGCTTGCCACGAAATAAAATTTTTCTCATGTTGCACCTCCTAATTTTAATTAAATCCAGCCCTTTTCTTTCATCTTCCGTATTGCCAGGTGTGCAAGTTTTGGCTCTAAACCTACCATTGTGTCGTTCTCGTCATGCGATTGTATTATGTGCCTCCCTGACTTTTTGTGTAACAGGTCGATATAATGAACATACTTATACTCGTCATTATATTTTGAATATCTAACAAATAAATCACTGTCATATATTATCTCACCTGTTTGTCTTGCTTCTTCTTCTGTCGTAAAGCCGAGATTGTACCCCAATTTATGAAATTCATAGTCTGCTTTTTTTCTCTTAAACATTTATCATCGTCCTTCCTTAATTTTAATTTTTTAGTTTAATTACTTATTAATGCATACCCAATGTGGGCAATCAATACAATGTTCGGATAGATATTCTGTGGCTTTTGTTCCTCCGCAAACGCCACAACAACATTCCATAGATGCAACCCCTCTATATTCCATATCCTTATAGCATTTTTCATACGAATCCGTGACAATAACAATACTTTTTAATTTTTCTATGAACTTATCAAATATTTTCATTGTTTTTTTCTCCTAAATTTTAATTTTCTAATTCTATTTCCACGCATTCTAAATCAATAAAATCCTCTACCCCTCCGTATACCGTAGATTCTGCGGAAGCACAATACACCTTATTATTGTCGATGACTGCATATCCCTTAACTATATCTTCTTTGCGGAACGAGGTAACCATATGTCCCCAGTAATCCCACTTTACATCCTTGTTAAATTTAATGGTTACGGGTACAGAATGTACTTTGCAATCAAAACCACTGACACACTTTTCACACCTTCCACAGCCTTCATAATTTTTTAATTCAAACATGACATCTACCTCATTAAAGTAAACTTTACATTTTAACTAAAATCCCTTACGCTCACAGTACTCATTCCAAGTCTCAGACCGATACTTGCCACTATATATGTATCGTTGTGTAAATTCCATCTGTACTTTGTTTGGAATTACACCCAAGCGTTCATTTCGCTCTGCCTGTGCATAAAGATTTATTCCTTTATATCTTTTAAGGGCTTCCACCCGATCAACTGCATCTGCAATATCCGCCGTTACCAGAATGTAGATAAATATCCGGTATGGCCGCACCCCATTCTTTCCAAGCAATTCTATTGTTCGTTTTATTGGATCTATTTGTGATTTTTGATCACAGCTGAAACGAATAAATCTTATCCATTTTATACTCCCCAATATCTTAGCTACATGGTCATCCACCAGCCTTGCGTCCATTCCTTGATTAAGATCAATCTGGTACCCGCTCCCGATCAGTCCCTCCAATTGCTCTATTCCATACTCACAAGCCAATATATTGTTATCCATAAGGATCAGTTTATCTGTGTCTGATCTGACAATGTCCTTCCACCTTCTGTACGGCCGTATCTTACCTTCCTTTTGTGGAACTACACACCATCGGCAATGATTCGGGCATCCCCTGGTTAGATATCCAACTGCATAATCGCATTCCGGATAGAGACTGTAGTCTGGATACATCGCATCGATATCTGATGGAAGCTCCTGCTGCATTGGTACATCACGGTATCCCGTTCCACCTCGTATTACATCCTCTGGTAGTTCCACATTGTCAGGAGTAAAATCAAATATCTTACTACTGTACACCTTGTCATAATGTAGTACCGGTATCCACCAGTCCACCTTGTCTCCCTGTTCCTTATGCCAGGCTGCTATCTTCATTAATGCATAGTTTGGAAACGTCTTTTTTCTGAAATATTCATTTTCTGCATCATGCAGTCCTATAATCATCTTTATTCTGGAAAGAGCGCTCTTTTTGTGCCGGCCGGCAAAAGCTCCTTTCTTATCTGAAAATCAATACTAATGACTATTTTATAAGTCTCCATCCACAACAAAATCATAATTTGCTTCTTTATTTCTTGTCTACAATAAAGGCATACTCTGTTAAAGATTTACGACTATAGAACAAACTTTGCCCATTGGTATCCCTGACATTTATTGAATCTGTAATTAGATCTGTTGTTATATGCATAGAATCTTTGAACGTAATTTCCTTTTCATATTTACTATCCGCCATTTTTATAACTAATTTTTGCATTTATTTTTACCTCCGCTAACTTCTAATTTTTTGCTATCCAAGTCGTACAGTAATAGCTTTCTTCCAGATATACTTTTCCAGTTTTTCTTTTGTTAAAATATTCAACAGCTCTTCGCTTGCTTCCGGATATCTCCTCTCTAATTTCCAGTAAACTTTTTCTTCCAATTCTACCTTATCATCGCAAATCATATCATCAACAAGCGTTACTTCCTCAATGTTATAGCTACCAGTATTAATTGTATATCCGTAATCATCGCTATAACATTCTTCCCCACACATATACATAATTGGCAAATCAGGGTTTTCTGAAATGAGCCTTTTAAGTTCTTCATTACTTGTAATACACTGATAAATTCCTGAAAAATCAAACATCTTTTCATCTATTGATTTTTCCTTTATGTATATATCACAATCACTTTCGCTCTCAGATTCAAAAAGTGTATTGCCATAGGTTAAGTTACCATCCTTATCCCATTGTCCTTCCCAACTTATTGGGCGAACATAATATTTTCCATTTACAGCCTTACCTTTTATAAGTTGTTCCATCTCTGTTCCTTCCTCCCGTTCACCGGAAAATATTAATTTTCTGAATCTACCACATAACGAATCAAACCTAGAGTCCATTCTGAATAGGCTTTTGCACCCTCATATGTTTCAAATCCCTTTTTAACTGATAAACCGTCACCGTCTATATTCTCCACTATCCACATATCTACATCTCCACTAAAGTTTTATTTTTGTAATATATACACCATGAACTATATTTTTCCGCGTCACAATTTCCGTGAATCTTGCATGTTTTACAATTTTCATTTTTCCCATGACGTGCCTTGTGATGTTGATTATAATAGTTCATCGCTTTTCGGCACTCTGATACTGTGCCGATCTTCTGATATTCATTTAATTCATACACCCGTTAGCCCTCCAATTCTCAATTTTGCACATATGATTCTGGTAATGGCATCCACGCAATAACCCTATAATAATGTTCATCTCTGTACCATGACCCATTACCTGCATATATTAATACTGTCGGTTCGCTCGCTCCTTCAATCATGGCTATATACTCCGGAAACTCATCCAAATCATCGACATTTGGCAACGCTTCCCGTTCTGGTTCCTCGGGCAAACGCTCCACTACTGGAATCCACTTATCGCCCTCCATGTTTACATTACTATTCTTGCTGGTAACGCATAAAGCCATAACCAGTGCCCCGGCAAATCCCCCAATCATAAAACCTAAAATATATCCGATCATATTTATTAATCCCCCCTTTCTTTTTGGTTACATTCTATTAGCATTTCTTCTAGGACAATTACATCCCCTTCGCTTATGTACTTTATTTTTCTGAGAAGACTTCTTAATGCATCCATAGCCCTTTCTGCGACGCTTTGGCAATCTTCCATGTTGTCCGAATCGGACATCTTATTTTCTATAGCATCTTTTACATTTTCTGCACTATAATCTGCGTTCTCTGCTGCACGTTCTGCTGCCACTGTAGCTTGTGCTGCCTGTATTGATGCATCTTTCGCTCTTTTTTCTGCATCTTGTACTTTTTTTACCAATGGCTCCGTTGCTTCTTTTATTGCTTTTTCTATAGCATCCTTCTGCTCCCTTTTCTCATTCTCCTGCTGCTTGGCAATTTCTTTACGTTCTTCCACCCGTTCTGTAATACTTTTTGCCTGAATTTTTTCTCCTGCTGCCAGTGACACAACAATTTCTTTCTGTTCTGACGGCTCAAGCCTGCTTGTCTCATATGCACCTGTAATCGTTAGATTTCCATCTTTAAACTGTTCCTTGGCTTCTTCAATCAAATCTTTATTAATTTTTTCCATTCTGGCTATCTGTGTTTCACTGGTTTTCAATACATTTGCTATTATGTACCTTAGCGAACCACCAACCTCTATTTCTCCTTGCTCTCTTGCTCTCATAAGAGTTTCTTTTAACCTTGAAGCCTGCTCTGTTTTTTCATATTGCGTTAATTCCCTGTTAAATGCATTTCCAATTAAAAGTGAAAGTTCAAACATTGTTTCTGTCATGTCCTTATACCAGTATCGAATCTTCTTATACTCTGTATGTCCTCTTTCACAATTGAAGATATTAGCAAGGTTCCTTCTATGCCCACTTAATATCCTGAATTCTCCTTCGACCCTGCCTAACACAGTTGGTTGCTGCTGTCCCACCATTAGAAATGTGTCTGCCAGTTCCTCTATACTTTCCTGACTATAAAAATTACTTTTAGATGGTTTTACATCATACGGACTTAAATTAATTTCCGTAAAATCTTCAACCTTTTCTGCTGACTCTTCAATGCTTTTGATATTTAATAAATCCATAAAATTAAATTTTTTATTAACTGACATTATATCCCTCCGGTCTTTTCTAAATACTCTTTTACCAACCTTCGGTAATCTACTGCTGCTGCACTCCTAAAGCTATACTCCTGTATGCTCTGGTTAAAGAATGTGCTTTCACTTACTTTTTCACTATTTCTGATTTTTGTTTTAAATAAGTTGTATCCCTTTTCTCTTAACCAACCTTCCCCGGCAATATTAGCGTCATTCTTTTTATACATTGTGAGAAGTATCCCTATAAGATTTATTTTAGGGTTTATATGTTTTGCAATTTCGATCTGCTCCGTAAGGATCTCCATTCCTCGTATTGATCGGTTATCAATCTTTATTGGGATAATAACATCATCTGCGATTGCCAATGCATTTATTACATTGATCGCTATATCGGGAGGATTATCAATGATCACATAGTCATACAGGTATCCCGCCCGAGTAAGTATCGCTTTATAGCGGCTTAACTGTTCTGACACTTCCGCCGTACTTAAATACAGCGTTTCTTCCATCAACGACATATTTGAAGGTATAATATGTATCCCATTGTATTTTGTAGGCTTCTCCAGTTTTAATATATCTGTTTCTTTTCTGCTCAATAATTTTGCTACTGGCGCTGTCCCCATCTCACTATATAATCCGAATACCTTTGACAAATCTCCCTGCTTATCATTGTCAATAAGTAATGTCTGTTTCTTATACTTGCTACTTAATTCATGCGCCATCGCTTCTGCTGTTGTTGTTTTCCCTACTCCGCCTTTTAAATTTACGATTACAATTACACGCATCTCCTTTTCCTCCTTACAAATAGTTTTTTTTAAATCTATCCATAAATTCCTGCCGGCTATGTGTCTTTTCATATGCCTTTTGCCCTATCATTTTTAATATCAGATCGTTTCCGTCTCCGGGATTCCCATGAACCGATTCTTTTCCGTATTGATGATGTCTTTCTACGCAGAGATTTACTTTTATTCCTTCCTCTTCACTTATGTTTCTCATTCCTTTACCATAAAAAATATGATGGTTATGCACTGGCTTTATCCTGTAATCCCCTTCCAGCATACAAAGAAAACACTGTTTTATACTCTGATCCTGTAAGATACTTTTTTTATGTTTCTTCCTTTTTTTCTTGTTCTGGGTTTTTGGAAACATCAGTCCTTCCACTTTCTTTCCTCCTCCTCATTTCAGTCTGCATCCAATTTTTATATTCATGCTGTTTTTCAAATACAGCCTTTATGGAATGTTCCCTGGATACATCATATATAAGTTGCCATAGATACTTGTTTTTTACTTCCTGCCCACTTTTATTTTTCCATGCACTCCTCTGCCATCGTTCCATCCACCCTTCATTAACAGTATTCACAAGATATACACATTCTGTATATACTGTTATTGTGGACTGCTTTGTAAATCTTCTCAATGCATGGTATAGGGCTATTAAATGCATTTGATGTGCTGTACGCTGTTCTACAAACTCAAACGATTCTTTTGTAACGATTGCTGTGCCTTTTTTGGCTTCGATTATAAATGCACACCAACCATCACATTTGTTTGGCCCTCGTACTGTAGAATCTAAATAAATATTTATCTCCATTGGTAGACACCCTCTTACTTGCTTTTTATGCGGCTTCCAAGATTTTTTCACCAAAAATCAAAAACATTTTCATTATTTGTCTGCGCTTAACGTCCCAATCAGCCTTTCACATTTAAGCTTTATCGGAAGTCTGCTGTCTTTTAATGCTCAATATTTGAACGTAATCCAAAATTATCTCTTTACGTTTCTCTCCGATACCTTTAACATTTTTTAGTGCCTGCTCCACCAGTTTTCTACAATCATTCTGCTCTGATCCATCCTCCTTCCCAGTATTGTAGACCTCCTGCATTAGATTCTGAATTTGCTTATGGTCCAGTTTCTTTATGTTCCTGGCTTCCTCACGCGTAAGTTTTACTCTTCCGTTCTGTATTGTCATTCTCTTTTCACATCCTTTATTTTTTTCATGGTGTAATACTGGAACGGATATCCAGTTTTATCACTTATTCCTGATATCAGGCTTTCTTTATCTATGTAATACCCCTTTATTGGTCTTGGTATATCAATCCACCCATCTGCCTTAATGACCTCTACCTTTTTAATTGGCGGTTCCTCCGGGTTTACCAAATTCCTGCTGCATGTGTATCGTAACTTATTTGGATTGCTCTCTTCCTTGAATGTTTTCTGTGTCTCTTTTACCAAATAGGCTGCAAGTATTCCATATTCTCCAGTATCATCCAGGAGAGTATTGTGTGGTCTTCCGAACTTCCATAACTTCTGCAATAATCTGGCTGTATTTCCGACATCATTAATGATCATATGGTGATGGATCGCTTTATCCTTGTATTCGGTAACGATTATATATTTGAGTGCCTGTCCCTGTTTTTTATATTCCTTCCTGAGATGTATGAAAAAATCTTTTAAATACTTTTTTGCTGTCTTTACATCTGGTCTCTCGTCCTTCCGATAGGTTAAGACAGAATGTATATCTCCTTCACCAAAATTAGCCTCTATTTTGCGTCTTAGTTTTTTGGCTGTATTCCTTTCATTTACCTTTTGCATTTCCTCCTTGGTTGGATTTATTTTCTTTGCATTTTTCCCACCACGTTTGCCGTATCTCCCGGAATGGACCTTCTCTGTTTCTATTTTGTCGCCTATTTTATACGTCTTTTTCAAGTAAGCCATATAACACCTCTTTTAATCTAAGTATAATTGCTTTATCAAGCTTTAAAGGGATCTCAATCCCTTGTTTTTCTTGACTTAGCGCCCCACTGGTGTTATAATTTTATATAAGTTAATGAGTGAGGCGAAAGCCCGCTGCACATGTGTTCTCCACAACGCATGTGCTTTTTTATTTAAGCTTTTCCTAGTTGTACTTTCTGTTTTCTTTTCATTTGCACTTTTATACTTTGCACTACGATTCAACAATTCAGCCCTTGTGTTAACCTTCCGCACCTTAAACATTTTCCCTCCGGATATAACTGCCATTGTACATGTCCACATTCGCATTTCACCTGGTATAATGGGCTTGTTACTTTTGTTTTTGCTCCCGGATACACTTCTGATCTCAATACTCTTTCTCCTGCACAGTACCCTC
>PXZU01000115.1_pt1 | contig 12703 bp, 16 predicted proteins | sample 2941351 | NCBI WGS metagenome assembly PXZU01 (sample SAMN08721892, study PRJNA434045) | Viral metagenome, whole genome shotgun sequencing project. | isolation source: viral particles isolated from 30 fecal samples collected over 86 days | host: Mus musculus | place: Germany: Kiel | collected 2017-06 | reverse complement strand
AAATTCAAAACTGTAAATTCAACAGGAAAAATCGTTTCATTTCAAGGACAACTTCGTTTGCTTGCCGAGAAAAACGGTTGGCTACAAAGAGTTGAAGTTCGTCTGCTTAATTCGGATTTGAACCGAAACGGGTGGATTTATCAAAACCTTGATGAGCATAGACACCTATTCGCTAAAACACCGCTCTTGTGTGCTTATGTAGGCGATAAGGTGGGCGACGGACACAATTTCAGTATGCGCAAGGACGAAAAAGAGGGTAAAGAAGTTCCCGATTTTACCGCACCCGATGCAGAGAGAATTGTCGGCTATTTTGCTAACGACGAAGATATACGGATTGAGTATATAGACGGAAAGAAATGGATTGTAGGCGTAGGAACGATATTCTCTTGGTACAACCGCCAACTTGTCGAAAAACTCAAAGAGCGTGGTGAATTAAGCGTCAGTATTGAAACGCTTATAGACGAAATGCACTACGAGGGAAAGACCGAAGTATTTACCAAATATCAGATACTCGGTACAACCATTCTAAACGAGAAAGTAAACCCCGCAGTTGTGGGGGCAAATATAAAAACTTTGCAATTCAAAGGCGATATTCAGGAATTTACAATGAGGGTAGCGTCCTTTGACGAGCAACAGTTGGGTTTACCCAATGAGCCGCAAAACTCAAATCAAAAAAATTCAAAAAAAGGAGTAACAAGAACAATGGCAAAAGTAAGAAAAATTGACGATTTGCGCAGTTTGTTTCCCAATCACACGGTGCTTGGCGTAAACGGTCAGTCGGTTGCTTTGCTCAACGAAAAAGGTCGTTGTTGTTCTTACACCTTTCAAGAAAACGAAAATACGGTAGTTCCCGAAAGGATTGAAGAAATCGCCGTTAATTCCGTTTTCGGAGAGGGCGAGAACGCAATCAACATTTCGGCAGAGGAACTCGTGGGAAGCGTACAGGCGCAACTCAATTCGACGCAGAACGCTCTCGAAAAGAAAACCGAAGAATGTGCGAAACTTCAAGCAAAAATCAACGCAATGACCGAAGCGGAACGCTTGCGCAGAAGAAAGGCAGTCGAAACCGCAATCCGTATGAGAGTAAGACAACTCAAAGAAACGAGTGGTTGCGATATTGCGGACAATATCTGCGACGATATGCTTACCGACGAGGCACTCAACGAGTACGCCGATATGGAAGATAAGAACGGCGCATTTTGCGGCGACGCAAAGGCAATCGAGAAAGTCAGCGCACGCTGTATGGACAAGGTATGCGAAGCGAATATCGCGCGGAAGAACTCGGTCAAGGAACTTTTCCCGTTTGAGAAACAACTTCTCGACGGCGAAGAAGAAACGGGCGTGGACAGAGAACTAAACAATCTCACCAGCAAATACGACAAATAAAAATCAAATAAGAAAGGAGAAATCAGTATTATGGCTTACATAAAAAATACGGCTTTTGAAGTGTACGTTACCAACAGTAAGCGTAACGACACCCAAAACATTACGGGTAAGTTCGGTTCTTTCACGGGAAATGATTTCACGGGCGACGTTTGCTCGGCGGGTTTCCTCTGCGTACAGGACAGGCTTTTACCCAACGAAGGTTATGAATCGGCAATTACGCGCGGTACAGGCACGGCGTGGCAAGCCGCAACGGGGCTTAACAACGGCAACAGTTGGTATATGAAAACGGCTACAAACGGTACAGTTACGGGGCTTACGGGCGACCATACAGGCATTTACGCAAGCAACACCTACGACGTTGCAAGAGCGACGCTCGGCGATATGGCAATCAATATTCCCGGCAAAACGCTCGGGCTTGCAATTCCCGCAGACGAAAGGGGCGACTTCACGGAACTTATCGTCGGCGAACAGTACAATTTCGGCGCGGGTAATTTTTCGACTTTGCCCACAGAAGGACAGAATTACGCAACAATTGCAAACGGACTTTTGGTCGGCGCGGCGGCTGCGCCTACGGACGGAAGCGTTTATTTCCAAGTTATGAGATTGGATGGACGCTTTACCGAAGGCGCATTTGACGGCGGTCAGAAAATCACTCTCCGTTGTTTGAGAAGCGCGGCAGCGGCTACGCCTGCGGTCGGCGGTTAATAAAGGAGGATAAAAAGTATTATGAATGCGCTCAAATTAAACAGCATTTCTAACGAAGTATTTTCGTATAAGTCCGCAGACAATACGGACAAAGTTATCAAAGTATGCTCGGCGGACGGCGCGACCACGCGCAAGTTTAACCGCGACGAGATTATCGCCGGCGGCAGATTGGCGACGGTTGAGTATTTCGGCAGAATCGCCAATATGGACAAAGACGCAGTTGCTAAGTATAACTCTCGCGTGAAGAATTACGGCAGTTTCCAAAAGAATGTTTGGGAAGATACGGTGCTTTACTGCGCCGCTCTCGCTAACAAATCCGTCGGCAAAGAGCCTTATACCAATATGAAACAGCTCGAAACGGACAGGGGTATGTACAATAACCCGATATTTTGGCGTGCGCTTGCGTACATTTCGCAGGAAGTTATTACGCCGCTTTATCCGTCCGTTATCCCTGCGGCGACCGAACGCCTTATAAATTGGAACTACGCGCGTTTGGGTGAAACAAAACTCATCGACATTGAAAGCAACGATTTCTTCGTGTTTGACGACGACAGTTGGGGAAGCGTTTCGAGCAAGCCGTATCAGTACCTTTACAAAGACCAAATCGCCGTAACTCCGAAACCTTATACCGCAAAATGCAAGATTAAGTGGTATCAGGACGTTATTGACGGCGAAGCGGGCAGATATTATGCGGCGTTTATGCGCGGCGCGTACAACAAAATGTATGCAATTATGTTGCAGAGATTTAAGAAGGCAATCGCAAATACGAAGTATATGCCCGCAGGTATGACTTGGGACAGCTTTACGCCTGAAAACTGGACGAATGCGATTATGATTGCGGAAGCAGTCAACGGCGTAAGACGCGACCAACTTATGGCTATGGGTTCTCTTTCGGCGTTGAGCAAAATCGTTCCCACCGTCGGCACTCCCGCAGTTGCGGCAGGCATTCAGGGCGAAATCGGCGTAGAGTGGGTACGTAACGGATTCCTTGCCAACGTATTCGGTGTTGACCTTGTAGAAACGGGTCTTGCGGTTGTTCCCGGTACGCAGAACTACAATCCGAAGTTTATTTCTTTGGATGACGCGACGAGCGAGAATATCTACATATTCGCAAAAATCGGTTATGCACCTATGGAGGGCGCGATTGCGGAAGGTTCACCTATCACGATTACCTTTACGCCCGAAGAAACGGCAGATATGACTATCAACATTTCGGAAACGCTCGTATTCGACATCGCGCCGGCGTTTTCGTCAAAAATCGTTAAGCTTGCCGTTTAAGATATGTACGGCAACGGAAAAGTTACGGGAACGGCTAATCTTGTTCGTTCCCCGTAGCAAATCCGAAATTCAAATTCAATGACAAAAATAGAAAAACCGAAAGGAGTAAAGAAATATGTCAGACGAAATCAAGAACACAACCTATAAGGAAGAAGCCGAACAGGTTGAAGAACAGCCTACGGCGGCGAAACGCGGAAGAAAGCCCGCAGAGAAAAAGGAATTTACGATGGCAGACATTCAAGCCGTATTGCAAACACCCGAAGCACAAGCCGTTATGCAGTCTATGGTTGCACAAATGCTTGCGGCGCAACAGCCTACCGTAATCAAGGTTGAAAAACCCGAAGAAGATATGGTAACGCTTTTGTATATGGGTGCGGTTGCGGAAGGCTCAATAGTATCGCTCGGAGAAAAACTCGGTGAAATTCAAGGACGTGGAGGCACAAGGAAATACCCCAAGAGCCTCTTCTTGGAGAATATGAACCCGAACGTGCTGAAACGCTTAAAAGACCGTAGGCTTATCGTAATCGACGGATTAACGGACGATGAGAAAGATCGTTTCGGCGTAAATTATACGGACGGCGAGCTTGTCGGCAAAGAGGTTTATTACAAACTTCTCGATATGGACGCAAATACCGTCGTTTCCATTTTCAATAAGGCTTGTTTCCGCCACAAACAACTTATCGCGTCGCTTTATATGGAGGCTTACAATGCAAACGATAATCGCATAAATCAGCCTCTTATCGAAAAACTCAATAAAGCGTCCAAAGATACAGACAAAGATGGTATGTTTACCGCTATTTTGAAAGATATGGCGCGTGCGTTGGGCGATAACGAAAGCGACGAAGAAGAATAACCCATAAAAATATCAATAAAAGGAGAAGCATAACATTATGCTTAAAGTAAATGTAGACAAATTGCTTGCCGACTACAACGCACTTGTAGAAAAGCAAGAAAAGAAACTCAAAGAAATCGAAGCCGAAGCGCGGGCTTATGCGACGAAGCGCGGATTCGATGCGGATAAAACCGCCGAAACCATAGACGTTTTTCAAGCTCTCGAAAATAACGGACTTTCCGATAAGGAAAACACAAAACTCGAAATTCTTTCGGCTTACATAGACGAAGTAGAAGAAACCCCTGCGGAAGAAGCGGAAAGTGTGGAAGTTGCAACCGAAACTGACCCCGTATTGCGTGTTGGCGTAGTCAACAATATTTAAGGAGGCAGACAGAAAATGGAAAACATTGAAATCATTTTGGATTGGGTATTTAGGGGTTTAACCCTTATTGCCTATATCCTTGTAGCGGTTGTTGCCATTAAGCGCAAAAAACCCATTTCAAACGATGTAGCAGTTGGCGAAACAGATGAAAAGACCGAATTAAGCGTTTGGGAAAAACTTGCCAATATTGCAACAAAAGTTATTGGGTTAGTAGGTGCTGCCGAAGAAGATTTTTCGACAGTCGTAAAAGGCGGTGCGCTTAAACTCAAATCAGTTTTAGGCGACACCAAAGAAATGTGCGAAGATGAGGGCGTACCTTTTGATAAGGACTACTGGACGGGGCTTATCAAAGAAGCGGTTGATGTTATGAATCAAAAGAAAAAGGGCAAGCCCGCAGAAACGCCTACGGACGCAACGAAAGCGCAGTAAATTAATTAAAGCAAACCGCCGACGGCGGATAACAAAAATTCGCCGTCGATTAGCGGTTTTATTTCAAACACAGGGGCAAGACAATGACACCTATACTCAAAGTAATAACTGAATATTGCGTTAAGCTAATTAAAGACCCCCGAATAAAGGAGATAGCAGAGGCTGATAAACCACTATTTGCTCGTCAAATGTGGGGTTATCTACTTCCTGCCATTCCTGAATTTAATATTCCTGCCGAAATGCCCGAATTTTTAATGGGAACGCCCGAAAACCCGAAAATAGTAGAGCCTTTATACGGAGATTATAGATATACAACCGAAGAAGAAATTACAAGCAATTTAATCATTCAACTTGGAGATAGCGGTAAAGGGTATGAACTCTTTTGCTGTCGAATGGTAACTTATGACGATTTTGAGAATTGGATTTTAGTTCCGACAAACGCAACCTATGATAGCGAAAACGGAACAGTTACCTTATATGCAACGCCCGACAATCCCATACCCAAAGGTACGATTTTTGATATGGATTTTTACAAGGACGGGCACTTTGCGGAAACGCTCAATATTACCGAAATGAAGATATTAGCGTTAAGTTTTCAAGTCGAGTGGCAAAGGCGTGAGTTTAACAACGATTATATTTCTAATATTCCAAAAGTTGAAGATAAATCTTTCTACGAGCAAAACAGAGCCAATAAAGAAAAGGCAGACGATAGTAGATTGGCGCAATATCGAGTTGAGCTTGCAGAAGAAATGAGAAGATACGAACAAAATTTGGCGTACAAGAAAATGTTTCCTATGCGCCGTTTTAGATAGATACAACCATAAAAGACTATAAGGAGTAACGAATTATGGCAAACAAAAAAGAAAAATTCAAGGTAACGGAAGAAATGATAAGCAAGGCAAGCGACTACATTCCCTACTTTGAAAAGGTAACGATTGCAAGCGATTTAGCCGAGAGTTGTATTGAAGCCGTAGATAAAATCACGGACGATATAGCAACGGAAACGCAGTTGCCCATTCCGCAACTTTATAAAGAGCGTAGCGGGGCAAAGCAGTACTTTCTTATGTATTATTTCTTAACGCGCTATTTGCACATTGAGATTAACGAAATTAAGTGGAATGACGAACAATACGACTACTACGCAAGCAGTCATATCTTCAATCAACTTGAACGCTTTAAGAGCGGTAATAACGCCGATGTTAAGGCGAAAGTCTTTGACATTCTCTACGACTACAAGGCGTTAAAGCAAATGCTTGAAACAGAGATTTACAACCTTAAAGAGAGCAAGAATAATTCCCTTAACCGTATTCAGGACAGCATATCGCTCTTTGCAAATCCCGAAAACATAAAACAACTACAAGACCTTTTACAAAAGACCATTGCCGATACGGAAGTCGCGCAAAAGAAACTTGCAGAAAGGAGAGCGACGGCAAAGAAAACCGAAACGGCGGAGAAGAAGTAATATGTGGTTTTTTAATACAAGTGAAATTGTTTCGACTTTACAACCTAACGCAAGTATTGAAGAGCAAATGCAATCATTAACCGTGGACGCAAGACGGAAAGAATATTCAAAAAGAAACCAAGAATGTAAAGAGGCGTTAAAAAGGGATTTATACCAAAATGCGGGGGTGTTTCCTTATGTCAAATCCTAATTCACAATGGTATCCATATTACAAAGTTCAAGAGGGGTTTTATGACCTTTCGGACGGCGACGAACTTTTGCGTAAGATTATGGATTACATACTTGATATGCCCGACGGAAACGGTTACGAGCCCAAAGACGATAATTCATTCCCCCGTTGTCGGCTTTGGAAATTGCTTTATTACGACGGAGCAAGACCGATTGACAATCCATTGCCTGCACCGAAAGAAAAGAAAGCGGTTTTGTTTAATCCCGATATGGCAGAGAAACCGCCTACCGAAAAGGGCTATCGGCTTATTCCGCAAATGTATATCAAGCCTGCGCAAGAAAACGCACAGACACGAATTTACTGCTTTTTGGGACGACCGATTGCGGAAGATGATTTCACAATGCAGTTGTCAGTCGTATTCGATATTTGGACGCACTACATTCAAGAGAGCAATACGAAACTCAACGAAGCGTATTCGCGTACTTGGTCTATGCTTCAATGTCTTATACAAGCCTTTCACGGCGTGAATATGACGGGCGTAGGAACATTCTACTTTAACCGCTCAAAGCACCCTGATTGTGGGGCGGAAGTGTTGTCTGATAAAGATAGCAATGTGGGTTATCGCTTGACAATGGGAATTACGGTTAAAAGCACAACGCCGAACGGCAACGAAGAAAACAACGAAGTGCCGATTGGCGACGGAATTTATGCGGGGTAACAAGTATGGACGAAAAAACAAAGTTAATGAACGATACAGTCAATCATCCGTCGCATTATACGGACGGAAAAATTGAGGTAATCGATTTTATAGAAGATAAAGGACTGAACTTTCATAGAGGTAACGCCGTTAAGTATATTGCTCGGGCGGGAAAGAAAGACAAATACAAAGAGGTTGAAGATTTGGAAAAAGCGGTTTGGTATCTCAATAGGGAGATAAATCGCTTAAAAAATCAAAGCAAGTAAAGCGGAGTAACAAATGGCACAAAATCAATCGGAAAAGTACATAAACGGAGCAATCTTGCAAAACGGCGGTATTCCTAACGTGCAAACGAATATGCCGTTGCAATATGCTGACCGCCAAAAACAATATATGGCGAAACGCTCTCGTCAGTTTGTTTCCGAACGTGCAAAGTACGCAAGCGATTATGTTCAAGCGGAAGTGCAAGGTATAGCAAAGGGCGATTTCTACCGATATTTCAAAACTTATGTGCGCCTTTCCGATATGCACACTTCACCAACCGCAACACAACAAACGGACGATACAAAGAACGTGCTTTTCGACGAACCAAAAATAGATTACTTTCCTATCGGTGCAAAACTCAAAACAATGGGCAGCACTTGGATTTGTACTAATCCCGCAAACCTTTCGGGGACGTTGACTACCGCCGTTATTCGCCGTTGTAACGTGTCCTACAATCTCTACGATTATTACGGCAATATCTTAACAGAGCCTATCATACTTGAAAAAGTAACAATGATGGGTAACGATAACGACGTCGCGCAAAACCTTGTTATGCGCGACGGTTATTTCAACGTAACGTGCCAACTCAACGAGAATACGGCGCAGTTAGGCTTAAATCAACGCATTATCTTGGGAAACGCCGCCTACTTCATTACGGGATTTAACAATACCTATCAAGAGTTCAGTGGCGATTATGATAGCACACATATTCTCTACTTTACGGTTAGAGAAGAAGAACCGCAAGATAGGGACGACGTACCTAATCATATTGCGAATGGCAAAAACTACGGCTTTACAGCCAAAATCATAGGCAACACGGGCGAAATTAAAGCAGGCGATACACTTGACTTAACGGCGGTATTTCTTAAACGAAACGGCGACAAAGTGCAAGAAGTACTGCCTACGGACGAATACCCGATTGCTTGGAAATGGGAAAGTAGCAACCCCGAAATCGCAACAGTCAATGAGAGCGGACAAGTTACAGCAATAGCAGACGGAACGGCGCAAATAACGGCTATAATGACGCAGAATACGGCGGTTACGGCAACAGTCGAATTAGTTGTCAACAGCACGGTGATACCGCCTTACATAGCGTTTAACGGCGTTATACCGCAAAGCATTGAACAGTACGATACGGCAACTCTCACGGCAACATTCTATGAAAATGGCGTAGCAACTGATAAACCTATTGTGTGGTCGTTTAGCGGTGCAAATGAAAGAAGTTACACAACAAAGGTAAACGGAAATTCTGTTGAAATCTACTGCGTACTTGCCGATAATATACCGCTCACGGTAACGGCAACTTGCGAGGACAAAACTATATCAACAAATATCGCCTTGTTAGGCTATTAAAGGAGAAATCTATATGGAAAACAAAACAATACTCAATATGCGCATACAGCGTGAGGACAATCTTAATACGGTTGTTTATGACGATACGGTGGGCGCAGGGAACGGCAGACACTATTACGAAGTTGAACGCAACGGCGAAACGCTTGCAAAAATTCAATTTCAGCACGGCGCAAGGAATGAGCAAGGCTCTACGGCAGGTGTACTTGAAACCGACCTTTTGGAAATCGTGCGTCATAGGATTCAATGCTTTCAAGACGGCGAATATCGCACGAGAGAGAACGCTTGCGCACTTACGCATATCGAAGAAGCCCTTATGTGGCTTAACAAGCGTGTAGCCGATAGAAAAGAGCGTGGCGTACTTGGCACTATGAATAAGTAAGGTAACGCTTATGTCTTGGCAATGTCCTTACGCAATCCGTTTTAAGGTTTGCAAATACATAGGTTGCAAAAAGTTAATGCAAGATGGTGTTGATTATAATCTTGAAGAAAATCAACTTGCGGTTATGTGTCCGCTTCAAAGATATTGTATAAATGAACGCCGTACCGTAAATACGGATGGTGCGAAAAATTGTAAAAGGTTATCACAGTCTTAAAAGGCTTGATAGATACAGTCATCGAGTTGTAGGAGATAAACAATGAGCAATGGAATGACAAAACGGGAGCGAAAGGCAAGAATACGCAAAGGTTTACCAATCGAAGCGTTAGGATTGCAATTCTTTCCCATAACAATGGCTGATTATGAGGAGTTTTTGGAGTGTAAAAGCGTCTTGGCAATCAGAATGACAAGTTTAGCAAAAACAAATATCGAATACTTGTCAATGCCGTTTCTCTCCGCTTTATGGGCTATGGAATTAGATACCGTAAGAGCGATGGGAAAAGCAATAGGTTTTTTTGAAAGAACGATAAGAATGTTGTATTTATCTTTGCGGCTCGAATATGACACTCAAAAAGTTTTTTCACATATCTATTGCGACGAGAATAATCCACGAAATTTACTCTGCGTAGAAGTCGAACAAACGGACGGTAAACCCGTCAAAATCAGTCCTGCGGAATTTACCACCATAGTAAGACCGCTGATTGCCGAACAAAACGGAATAGACTTACCGAACGAAAGCGAAAACCCCGATATTGTGCAAACAGAACAACAGATGCAACAGCAAGGGGAGAGCAAAATTAAGTTTGACATTGAAACAATGATTGCTTCGGTGGCAAGCGCAGGTAATATTCGGCAAAGTGAACTCGACGAATGGACGGTAAAAGAGTTTGAAACACAAAAGCAAGCGTTAGACCGAAGAATGAATTATATGGTCTACAAGCAAGCAGAAATGAGCGGTATGGTTAAGTTCCCCAAAGGCAATCCGTACCCTTCGTGGTGTTTCGATAGGGCTGACACGCTCACCGGCGCACTTATTACCGTTGACGAAATGCAAAGTAAGTATCAAGGCGTTGGCGACGTAAAACAGACTGTACAACAAGGCAGTCGAAATCAACAACAATAACAAAATCTAATTTAAGGAGAAACAATATTATGGCTTATCAAAAGAATAAAGCCCCTCGTTATGCAAAAGGCTTTTCCGAAGCCGCCGTGTACGACGTTGTAACTGGTGATTTGCTGTATTGGACTAACAAATTGCAGACGGGTAGCACTTCCACGTCGATGAACGACGGTGCAATCGAAGGCGGTTTGGGAAATAAGTTGCTTGCCAACATTCCCGATACTATTCGTCTTACGGGTACGTTTGAAGCGGCGGACTTCTCGCTCGAAGCGCGTGGTTTGCAAATGGGGGCGTCCGTGCAGTACAACGCAAAATCTATGATACGCGAAAAAATAGTCGCACAATCGACTACACTTACCGTGACGAGAACTCCCGTAGCGGCTTACGGACAGGCAAACGACAGCGAAACGTATTATTGCTATGTGGGCAACGACGGCGTGAACTACGGCGTTAATCCCACCACAAAGGAAATTCAAGGCTTTACGGCAGAAGTCGGAAAAGAGTATTGTGTGCAGTATTACACCGATATTCTCAATGCGGAAAGACTTGCAATCCCCACAAACTTCTCACCCACAATCGGCTATATGGTTATTAAAACGCCTATGTATTCCGAGAACGGCACGAGCGCAAAGAACAGTTCGCTTGCGGGCTATCTCTACGGTTTCTATCCGAGAGTTCAGTTTATCGGCGGCGATGCTGGCGTGAACGGTTCGCAGACGGAAGCAACCACAACGAGCTTGAACTTTACCGCACTTGCTTACGACGAGTTGAGCGACGAAGTATGTACCGATTGCGGTAGCGAAGATTCTGTTTACGGCTATCTTACATACGTTCCTTGCGGCGGCGACGAGTTGTCGGCAGTCAAGGGACTTGCAATCGTCGGCGGTATTATTCCCGTAAAAGTCGGTGCAACGGCGCAAACTCCTGTTTTCTACTATATGGACAACGGACAGTTGATTACGCCGAGCTATGCGGATTTAACGTTTACTTCGGCGGCAACCGCAACAGCAACCGTCGGCGAAAATACGGGCGTTATTACGGGCGTAGCAGAAGGCGAAACCACAATTACAGCAAAAGTTACAGCAAAGCCTACTTTGATGGCAACGGCAAACGTTACCGTTACGGCTTAACAACAAAAACACCACCCCGGTTGACAATAAGTCGGTCGGGGTTAAGGTGTTTATTTCAAGCATATATGGGGGTGTAACTCAAAATGTTTGATTTCAAACTGACAGGCGCAGACAGTATAAACAAAGAATACAAAGCTTTCAATACGAAAGTTTTTGACGCTACTCAATCGGGGCTAATAACTGTATATTCAGAAATGACAAAACAACTACAAAAGCATATTCAAGATGAAGTGTATTCGCCAGAAGCCTATACGCCTAAATCTTATATGCGTCGAATCGACTATGGCGGCGGTACACCGATTATATCAGTCAAGAATATGGACTATGAAATAAAAGGTATGTCGCTCACTTTCAGTTATGAACCGAGCGGACGAAATACAAGATACCCGAACAGTAAATTTGTAGACGGGGACAAACTCATAAACGCTATCGAAAACAGCGATTACACTTGGAAAGGTACAGAGCATATACCAGAAAGACATTTTTGGAATAACTTTGTTGACGATATGGTCGGCGCAAGCGGACAAGCCGAGAGAATATTCGTCAAGGGTATGAATACATATCAACCCGATTTGCAGGTAAAGGCGGACGGAAATATGCACACAGACGGCAATGAAACAATCTTTCCGCAACAGTTAAGAATACAAGGTACAGACAATTCGTCAACGTGGGGCGATGAAGACTTACCTTTCTAATTACATTAAATTTGAAAACAACGAGAGAGTGATTGATTTATGGCTAAAATCGTTTTAACAATCAATGCGAATAATAAGGCAACGCAGAGTGTTAAACTTCTCAATGCGGAAGTTCAAACGCTCTCTAAAACGCTGTCATCAATTAAGGTTAATAAAAACCTTACGACTCAAATCAATGCGCTCACGAAACATTATAAAGCGGTCGCAGACGCTCACGCTAAAATTACTGCAAATTCCAACAAGCAAGCAATAGCGGACGAAAAGTTAAGACAACAACAGTCTAAAACTGCGTTGGCGATTGCAAAAGAAAACACAGAACTTGAACGTCAAAATAAGATTAAGGCTCAAACCGAAAGTATTACTAATAGAACGGCAAGAGCAAAAGAAAAAGATGCACAGTCAATCAAATTAACAATTTCACAAAC
>PXZU01000113.1_pt1 | contig 12836 bp, 11 predicted proteins | sample 2941351 | NCBI WGS metagenome assembly PXZU01 (sample SAMN08721892, study PRJNA434045) | Viral metagenome, whole genome shotgun sequencing project. | isolation source: viral particles isolated from 30 fecal samples collected over 86 days | host: Mus musculus | place: Germany: Kiel | collected 2017-06 | reverse complement strand
CAGGTGTTTGGTGAGTGTTTTAGACATTTGATACTGTTTGGAAGCATTAACCCCTTTCCAATAAGGTACCTTAATTGTCTTATTCTTCTCTTTTTTACTTTTCTTTTCCGAAACTGGTTTTACGGTAACTTTTACTTTTGTAGCATTAGAAGGTACACTATAAGTTGCGTTTTTTACCGTAACATTTGATGATGATCCAGAAAACCATACATTATTACCTGTAAAGTAGTACCAAGATATTGCGAAATGGTCGATATGTTTTTTCTTGAAACTCCAACTCGCATAAAGTGTGTTATCAGACCCTTTCTGCAGATCAACTTTAAGATTAGAAACCTTCGCCATTCCTTATACTCTCCTCCCTATCTTCGCTGCCCGCACAAGAGACTTGACTGCACTTGCTACATTACTTCCGTCATCATAAGTAATACCATCAATGTGATAAACATCGCGTGAAACATCTGTCAAGTCCTTCTGAAGTCCCTTTATCGCAGACAACAATTCCGAGGAGCCATTCTCATTTTGATTTCTCCTCATAGAAACGGAAAGAGACATCGCATCCGCCGCAACAGCACCAACTGATAACGCAGGTCTGCCAGAAAACAGCGAGTTTATCACTCCGGCACCAGCTCTGACCTCAGACAAATCGACTACAGGACGTATTGAAGGCTGTGTATCCACACCACTCTCAATCATATCCGAAACAACAGTAACTGCTTTACCAAGACCAGCCGCCGCCGACTCAGCCACTCCAGAACCTGCCTGATAAGCTTTTGTAACACAATCTCTTAACGCATTGACAAATCCAGCCCCCGCATAATTCCCGATCTCATAAAACACCTTCGAAGGTGAACGTACATTCAAAGCCCTTCTAGCCGCATTGGCAGCCGCACTGGCCATAGCACTTGCTGTTGCGGCCGCATGATACGTATTAGCGTTAATACCAGCCGCAAAGCCATTCACCAGATGGATTCCCGTATTATAAAAATCGTTATACCCGGCCCTGGCTGTACCGGCCGCTCCTGCTATGGCTGCCGCAAAAACGTTTGATACAGAACTACGCCGGGACTCAATACCGGAAATGAAACTAGCCATAACCTGTTGGCCAGCAGCTTGAAATATCTGATATTTATTTCTCAACGAAGCTAACGCTAACGCTACGGTAGAATCAAAAGCTGTAGTCACACTAGACTGTTGGGATTTTACTCCATTGGCAAAGTTTGTCATCATGCCAGCTGCAGTTTTCGATACCTGGGAAGACGCATTCTCAAAAGTCCCTATAAAATCAGAAATTCCAGACTGTCCAAGACCTGTTAAGGCACTTCCAAAAGAACTCATTCCATCCCCGCTGAATCCTTCCAGCCCCTTCGCCATAGCTACCAGTCTATTCATCTGTGAAATCGTATTAGACAGCTGGGAAATCTCAATATTTTTAATATTTCCATAATAAGAAGCAAAAGAACTGCCAAAAGAAGCTAAGGAATTACCAAAAACACGTAACTGCCCATTATCTGAAATTTCATTTTGAAGCTTTGACAAAGAAGAAACCACTCTCGTAATACCGACTATATTATCCAGTTCAATGTTTGACACTGAATCAGAATATTCTGAAAAACTTTCACCAAACGCTTTAAGATTTTTTCCAAAAGAAGAAATGTCGTTATCCCCGGTAAACCACGATATAAGACCTCCGCTATTTGGTATATCACTTGCAAACTTAGATAACGCCGAAGCCGCATTCGCAGAAGCTTCTACCGCCTTGCCATCAACTCCACTGATACTATCCGCATATTCAGCAAAATCCGGACCAAACTCTTTCAGTCCTTTCGCAAAAGAGGACAGCTTATTATCTCCGACCCACCATGCAAGTGCTCCTCCTTCATTTGGTATGGTATCAGCAAATTCAGATAATGTCTTAGCCGCATTCGCAGAAGCTTCTACTGCCTTACCATCAACTCCGCTGATACTCTTTGCATACTCTGCCAACTCTGGACCAAACTCTTTCAATCCTTTCGCGAAGGAAGACAGCTTATTATCTCCGACCCACCACGCAAGTGCTCCTCCTTCGTTTGGTATGGTAGATGCAAATTCGGATAATGTCTTAGCCGCATTCGCAGAAGCTTCTACTGCCTTACCATCAACATTCTTGATACTATCATAGTAATCACTAAAGTGTCCGCCAAATTCTACCAGTTCCTCACCAAAACCAGACAGTGATGACCCACCTGTGAGCCAAGAAGTAAGACCATCTAAAATATCAGCTGCTGTCAAAATAAGAATTGTTTCGGCTAAAGCTTTTACCCCATCCATAGTAGAAGCATCGATTTTTCTTGCTCCTTCAATAAATGGCTGGAGATTTTCCATAAATGAAGATAAATCTGAACCGATCTGCGGAAAACTGCTGGAAACCCCGCTCATAAACCCGCCAACAATTCCTCCAACAAAGGAACCGATAGCACTGCCAATTCCCTCTAACAGTTTCCCTCCTTCATCAATCAGCCATGATAAACCAGGTATTTGAGCCAGTGCACCAATAGCCGCCAACACAAGCGCAACCTCTGCAATTACAACCCCCATTCCAATAACACCTGCCATAGCTCCAGGAATCAGTGGAAGAACTGCACTCAAAGCGATCATAAGAGCTGCCAAAAGCCCCACACCAGCAATTCCTTTCACGAGTGTATCTACGTTTACACCTTTGAGAGCTTCCACCACACCAAGGAAAAACGCCCCAACCACATCAACGGCAGCCTGAATAAGCATTGGTAAATTATCCGCAATACTTTCTAAAATTCCAATCAAAAGTTTAAGTAAAAGATCTACAATCACAGGCGCATGAACAGACAGCGACGATAATACCTGCACAAACAGAGATAAAATCCCCTCTGATAATTGAGGCACACATTGAAGAAGTACATCCAAAATCGTCAAAACTACCGCCTTAAAAGCCTCACCAATTTCAGGCGCAGCCGCAGCAATGACCTGACATAACGCAATGATTCCTTCTCCAAGTTTAGTCATCACAACCGGAATAAGTTCTGCGATTCCAGTAATAATAACTGTCAGTGCAGCAACAACAGAAGCGGCTCCAGCTATACCAGAGGCTGCCAAGGCAGAAAATCCAACTGCTAACGCAGAAAGTCCTGCACCAGCTGCCAAAAGTCCCGCACCAATACCCAGCACCCCAACTCCTATTAAAGCGAATGCTGCTCCAAGGGCTAATATTGTAGGTACAAGTGGTGTAAGAATCAGACCAGCTATCCCAATAACCGCAAACGCACCAGCTATCGATATAAGCCCTTTCGCAATACTCTCCCAAGACATACTTCCTAATACAACAAGAACAGGAGTGAGAACAGCTAATGCTACAGAAGCCACCATCAGTGCCGCTGAACCACCAAGTGTCCCTTTCATCAGATTCAGCCCCAGCGCCAACTCGCCTAAAGCGCCGCCCATAGCAATCAGACCTTTCGCAATCCCTTCGCCAGACATACTTCCCATTTTACCCAACGCATGGGCAATAATTTCCAAAGCCGCACTTGTAATAAGGAGTCCTGCACCTATACCAGCCGTATTCTTAGGCATTAATTTCAAAGCTGCAGTCACTTCCAAAAGTGAAAGTCCCATAGCTAACAGTCCTCTTGCAATTTCTCCCCAAGACATACTTCCAAAATCAGAAACTGCCGATACCAGAACTTTCATTGCTGCGGAAAGAAGTAAAATGCCAACTGCAGTTCCAACAGTCCCTTTACCAAACTTCGCAGTGTTCAAGAATATATCTATACCAGCAAGCAGCGCACCCACGCCGACAAGCCCTTTTCCAAGCTGCTCCCAACTGAGAGCCGATAAATCTTTACACACAGATGCAAGAACTTTGACAGCGGCCGCAAGTATAAGCATACTCCCAGCCCCTTTAACAATAGTCTTTGAACCGCTACTCATCATTTTTGCTGCAGCAACTATTATGCCTGTAAGACTTGCAACACCCACCAGCCCAGTAACAAGCTGATTACTGTCCAAATCACCAATCTTCTTTAGCGCTGTTGCCAGAATCAAGACCGCTATAGAGATACCAAGCATAGTAGAAATGATTTTAGCAGTACCCTTTATACTTGTATCAATCTTAGAAAATAGCGCCATAGAACCAACCAGATCAGCAAACATTACAGTAATTGCTCCGAGTGACGCACCCAGCTTATTACTATCGATGGATGCAATTACTAAAATAGACAGAGCCAAGATACCAATGGCAGATGCTATTTTAAGTAAAGCTCCAGCCTTCAATTGAGTCTGATACGCTTCAAAACATCCTCTCACACTATCTAAAATCTCAGACAAACCCTCAATGGGACCTGTAACGCTGTCAAAGAATTTGTGGATGGCAACCGCAATACCTCCCACAAACAGACCTTCAATGAAATCAACGACACTGCTAAAGTCGGCACCGCTAAGCACCTCAGCAAAACTGCTTATTAAATCGCCAAGAGTCTTCGCAATTCCCCCGACAATGGCTTTGACACCTTCCCAAAGGCCACGCAGTGCCTGCAGAAAATTACTATTAGATAAAGCAGAACCCATGGCTCCAATGGCAGTAACTGTGACAGATTTCATATCACCAGCAGATTTACCCACTTGAACCATCTGCCCACGGATATTTCCTAAATCAGGCAAATGGAACATATCCTTTAAAACCGCGCCAGCATTCTCAGCAAAGTTAGTAATACCTTGAAGCGCTTTTACAAAAATATTATTTTTCTTAATAAATTCATCAAGATTTACCAACAATTTACCAAAACTGCCAGACACACTTAAAACTTTACTGCCAAACTCCTTCAGTCCGCCAGTCATAGGAAAGACAGCCTTAAACACAGCTGAAAACGCTTGTCCAGCCATATCTAAAACTGCAAACATACCTTTGAATGTATTCTTAATTTCTTTTGCCGCATCACTGCTGATTTTAAAATGCGAAGTCAGCTCCTGAAGCCCTTTGCTGAAAGTATATAACTGTTTTGCCGTAACAGGCGGAAACATCTCACGGAAAGCTTCTTTTATCGGTTTAACAACTGCAGCTAATCCTTCAAGTGTATTTTTAACAGATTCAATGACCGCCGCACGTCCCCCCAAATCCTTCCAGCTTTGAAGCAGTGTATTCCTGGCATCAGACTGAGCATCAATAAAACCACCGACTGTATCACTGATACCTGTCCATACATTCTTAGCTTCTTCAAAATTCCCAAAAAGAATTTCCCACGTCATTGCCCAGCCAGATCCAACGGCTTCCTTTAAAGTATCCATCAACTGACTGAATGTTTTTACATCTTGGGCGGCAGCAAAAGCCTTTTTTCCAAGCTCTGTGGTTTCGTCTGAATATCTCCCTAACGTCTCGACAAGTACATCTGTTGTCATCCATTGATGGGCCAGAGAATCATTAAAATTACTTGTTGCATCAAATAAATCCGATACTTCACCATTTAAGTTAGTCGTTGTGGTTTTATATTTACCATCAACTTCTATTACAGTTCCCATTGCAAGAGCCGTTTTTAAGAGTTCTTCTTTAAATTCTACAGTTGCCATATTGGCATTTTCAATTGACTTCCAGTCGATTAACCTGACACATCCAGATGACAATGCCTGCGCAAAATTATACATTGCTCTTGATGCTTCATTAGCATTTGCCCCAGACACAGCTGCTTCATTCGAAACACCTTGTATCGCTTTTACTGCGTCTTCCAGCTTAACTCCTGCATTTGTAAACTTACCGATATTAGAAGTCATATCTGAAAAAGAATATATGGTCTTATCCGCATATAAGTTTAGCTCGTTCAGGTATTTGTTGACAGTATCGAGATCTTCTCCAGTACTGTTCATAATCGTCTGAATAGAACCCATTTTAAGTTCATACTCTTCAAACCCCTGTGATACTGGCTCAATGGTCAAAGAATGAAGCATCTGTCTGCCGGCATTCACTGCAGAATTCGTAATATTCGCAAGGGCGGTCATAGCCATAACTTCCAGACCTGAAAACTTGGCCTGTACCGTCTCAACAGCTCCGCCGATTCCAGACAGACTGAACCCTCTAGCCGCAGAACTTATATTCTCAAGTCCTTTAGAAGCACCCGTCAAATTCAAACTGTGCTTCAGCTTTTCAATCGTAGACATGCTGGTCTTGACATTCGATTCAAACTGCTTATTATCAAACCGCATCTCCACGACTCGTTCATCAATTGTCTTACTCACAGCTTCGTAACCTCCCTCCACGCATGTTCCGCAATTTTATCAAAAACAGGCTGAATAGCCGGATTAATATAATCCCTGCCTTCCACCCATCCTCCATTTCTAGTTCCATGCCCGTACTGTAAAATAATAGCAATAGGAACTCCATTTTGAATATTCGAGTTGCAAAAGGAAATAGCCACAGATCCCTTTCTTTGTTCCACCTTATAAGTCCACGAACTGGCCGTCAGACCAGAATCAACTGGCGTTGCAGACGAAAGGGCAGCTACTCCCTCACGGCCATACTTATTTAAAATTCCAATATGAGCCGCCTCTTTTGCTTTTTCCAAAAACCCAGTCAGTTTTGAAAAATTGCCCTTTTGTCTGAAACTTATCATAAAAATCTCCTTATGCCGGTGTCACACAATCAAGACAAATCCAGCCTGCTCCGGACTTAAGCCTTCCCCAGCCCGAAACAGAACCCTGTCCTTCTCTGACTTCCGTAATTGTAAATACTCCTACACCAGTGAATTTTCCGGTCTTACTGTGGTTCGTTCCAGGTCCAGTACGGATATTCAGGTAACTGATACTAACTCTGACCTTAAAAGGAACAAAAGACCCAGATGTAGTTTCCGAAGACTCTCCAGCTCCTTCTTTTTCGCCCGACATCTTTAAAATAGCTCTGTAAATCGCCATAATTTTCTGTCCATACCCGGCTCCGGCAGCCCAGCCTTTGCCCTTTGGATTCTCCTGAATCCCCAAATACTCTACATACTTAGCTGCTCCACGTTCCACATACTGAAAACGGCTGTCAACACAGGGATTCTTCAAAGCTTCAGAATTTGCATATGCCTTCAAATGCTGTATCTGGGCCCGGATTCCGGTCTTCGGATTCTTAAAAGAATTTCCTTTCATACCGTTAGCGGTCACACCCATACCACAGAAATTATTCTGGTCCAACGTCACCGCCGACCCCTGAAAAGTAAAATTTCCAGTCTCAAGACAGCTCTGAGCAAAGGCTACATCACCGCGAATTCCTTCACATTCTCCCTCAGAAAGATACAGCGGAATCATTTTTAAAACAGATTTTGGAACCTTAGGATTCTTTTCCTTGATATATTTTCTCATCTGTTCTGCAGTAGCCTTTGACCTGCCAGCAATCTTGGTATAACCGGTCACACCAGTTTCATTTTGAATTTTGGCAGTCACTTCTTTAGCGATCTGTCCGAGCCGATTATAAATGTAATCTCCTGGACAGGACTTATTCGCAAACCAGCGGTGTACTGTAAGATTTTGTTTATCAACCTGACCGATCAGAGATTTATCCGCTTTCCACTTCAGCTCTCTAATACCATTTCTCCGACAGATATCCGCACAGAGCTTAATCAAAGATTGATATACTTTATCATTGATAGCATAGGGATGTGCCCTGTCACTAGCACACTCAATCGTAATTGCTCTGTGGTCATTAGATGGATTGGAAGAACACCATGAGCGGTCCTTTTCTTCCACACACAGACCTATCCTCCCGTCTGCTCCGATGGCATAATTACAGCTTGCTCCGACTGCTGAATTCCGGAAACATCCGCAGATACCCTCTACTGACAACTGACCCACAACACAATGTATCGTAATGGTATCAATTTTATGGTTTCTTGGACTCGTCCTGCATGGACTGATCATCGTATAACTAACAAGCGAACTATTACTCAATTTATATCACCCCCTGGTGTGATGTTTTTTTCTTCTTGCCGCATTTAAAGCAGCATTGCGCCTCATAATACTCCCTCGGCTCATCCTCTTCGGAGGCTGATTCTTCACATTGCAGACCTTGATTAATGTAATCAGACGGTTCAAATGCCATTTCTGACACTCAAACGGTATATTCAGAGCAATCATCCAATAATAGATAAGCTCAGCAGTAACCTGTTCGCTGCTGAATTTCCCCTTTGCTTCTTTTGAAAAATAAGTAGCAGTCATGGGAGCCTGGATATAACTGTTGATTTCTTCAATATTACGGTTTGTAAGCCCCATATACACCAAAGGGTCCACATTCTGTGTAAGCGTCATACATTTCACATAATCTATAGTCTCCTCAAATGATTTCTCATGACTGTCAAGAAACGCTTTACACCATTTAGATTCCCATTTTGAGAGAGAAACCAGCGAATGCTCCAGCTGTAAAACTTGTCTCTTTATATGAATAAAACACTGATTTCTTTCATCCCAATACTCGCCTTCCGGTATTGTAATCCGAAGCATTCTCTTTTCCTATTCGTGTTCCGTCAGCATCGGAGGATTCAGATCCTTCCTTTTTATCTCATCCACCATATCACCCGGTACAATACCGTTGACAAAATCAGCTGCAGCAACATCATTTGTAGACAGCTCCATAAACAACTCAGAATATGCCTCCGTCTGTGAAAATGCCTCTCTGATTTCATCACTCTTAATAAACCGTTTGCCATCCGGACTCTTTTCACCATATGCTTTCAGAATCACATCTTTAAAAATCTTGATAATTCCAGGAGTATCCTGCGCAGCGACAATCTTCTGAATCATATCCCCGAATCCGCCGGTAGTACTCAGCTCCATCTCCATAATTTCCGCCTTAGACAGATTAAAATAAAAATCCTCTGTACGCTTAAAACCATTATAGTCTGTATAAGTAATTGTCTTCTTTAACATAACATCTCTCCTCTTTCAAACAGAAAAGACCGCCAGCCACACTGAATACGGTCTTGAAAAATCAAACAAATACGCCGCTACGCCGCAGCACCCATCAGAGTAACAATCTCATCCGGCAGAGGAAGCCTTGCTTCTGTATCAGCCGCCCCGTACAAAATATCCTCAAGAGCTTTCAGTTTAGCAGCATCCGCTTTTGTAGAATCAATAGTAATAGAAGCCGTCGGTTTAAATCCTTCCACAGAAACAGGAGTTGTAGTAACCTCCCATGAGAAAGTAATCGCTTCCGGGCTGTCATTAATCGTCGCGTAATTCTTCTCCGAAGGAGACGCCTGCGCCCCATAAAGAATGTGCAGTTTATAAGCATGGTCAGAACCATCCGTGTCATTACCATGAGCCGTTCGATAACACAATCCAAACATTTTCCGCTTCTGCTGCCCAGCCATCACACCTTTGATAATCTCTGCAGAACCGTCACATTCAGCAAATTCATCCGGATAAGTATACGCTTCGATAGTAGCCCCGAACTCCTCGGCAGATATCAGATTCAGATACTTGATATCATCCGCATAAAGAGCAGTCGCTTCAGCCCCGGAAGGGCTCTCCGTAACAGCAGTCAGTCCACTCCATGCCACCCCTTTCGGATACACACCTTCCTCATTAATCGGATAAAGAACCCCCTGCTTCAAACCAGTTTCATAATAACGTTCACCAGTCTTATCCCAAACAAGTCTACTCATTCAAATCTACCTCCTAAAAATACAAATAAAAGACCCAGTGATTCAGATTATCCACAGTATAAGCTCTGCTAAAACTGCAATATGGCAAAATCAGCATTCTATCAGGGAGAACCGAATCCGGGTCTTTATCAATAACAGTTACACAATAACGCTTCGCATTCAAATACGGCCTATCATCCGCGTATTTCATATCCATAAGATCAAGAGCATATACAATACACGGATAAATCATCTTAACAGACTCCGGAGGCTGAAAATACACAAAACCAGAGCCAAGTATAGCTCTTAACTCCTCATGCAGATCAATCCTGCTGTTCACTGTACACACCCCCAATCGTCAATATAAGTCTTGGATATTGGACCTCTACACCGGATATCTTCCATTTAGACCCCATCCACTCCAAATACCGCATTGCATGAAAATTCTGGCAGGCAAATGGGTCGGCTACAATGCTGATTCTATTGCTGACATTCAAATCATCATTCAACTGTCCGCTGGACTCCCACCGCCTGCTAAACTGGAGCACATCGCCAAAATAATCCTTCTCAGTAATGACCGGCTCCCATATTCCAGGCCGTGTCTCTTTGGTCTCACCATAGCCTATTTTCCCATAAAATTTTGCCATTTTGAATTTCTCCTCTTATCAGCCAAGGTCCTGCCCGGAAGTATCTTTTACATCTTCCTCAAGGGCAATCGCAGAATAAACCCTGGTTAATGCCCCAGAGCACCTGGTCTCCAGCAAAGATTTCTCCTGGTTAAAATCAATATCAAACTGCGTAAAATGAGTCACCTCGCCGCCTTTCGTTGCGCCAAGAGAATAATCCGCAAGATTAGTGATAATGGCAAGCAGCTTCTTCTTTTTATTATCCGATGTAGTCCGTGTCTTTCCTTCAAACTGTTCCGCTGTGTAAATATTACCGACATTCAGCGCAGAAGCAAGTTCAGACTTAGAAGAATAAATCCGGCGGCCATTAATATCCCGGGCAAGAAGCATAACATTCAGCGTATGCGGGGTACAGAACAAATCCGGAGTACCAGTCCCCTTAAACCGCTCCCTTGCATACAGAACCGTATTCACCGTCGCCTCCGCGCGGATATAATTCTCTCCAAAATTCGCTCCCGTATTTGTTCCCTGAAGTTCAGATTTCGCCGCTTCCATATCCAAATCAACATGAAGAGTGTACAACTCATCATCTGTCCAGATCGGCCGAATATGTTCACTGGCGATTTTAGCCTCATCACCATCTTCACGGCCGTCACCCAGCATAATCGCTGTAGCCAGCTCCTCATTCAGCATCATCTTATCAATATTATACAGATACTGAACATAATCAAAATCTGTAATATCAATAATATCATCCCTGTGAAGCGCATTCTTCACATAAACCGTCTGCGGGTCCGTGGTTCTTCTGACAAGTTTAAAGTTGCCCGTCTGAGTTTTCTTCTTACCTTTCGCATACCCCTTTGCCCTCAGAGTATCAATATTGCGGATATCCACCTGACTTGTCCGGATTCTGGAAATCGGGCTCTTATGCACCTTACTCATAACCACAGAAATCCATCCCTGGTCACTGGTAATCAGCTCCGGAGCACCCGGCCGCACTTCTTTATACTCAGGAAACAGATTGTAAATATTACCCTCTCCTGTCTGCACAAAACCGCTGCTCACAGCATCATGCTGCAGATTATTATCATCAGCATAAATCTGAAGTGCTGTCTGAAAACTCCCCACCTGGCTGCTCTTTGCCATAGCAACAATATCCATCTGGTCCGAATGACTCAACACATCCTTGCCTTCCCGGCGCTCATCCTGCTCAAATACATTATGTTTCATACTCTCATCTCCTCCTTCTGATTCATCTTCATCATTTCCACCCAGGGCCTGCCCGACCAGAGCATACACCACTGTCTTCTGTTCTTCATTCAGTGTCTTAAAAATATCTCCGACCGTTTTCTCCCCATCGGACTTACCTTCTTTTGATTCCTCTTTCGCAGATTCCTCCCCGTCACTGTGAGAGATACCATCGTCAGTCACAGGAGAAATATTCTGCAGATCAATAGGTTCCCCAGTATAGATCACCGCTTCATCTTCAGACTCTTCCCCATGCTGCATCACAGAATCAATAAAAGCGCCAGGATTCGCCCCTGCAAGAACAAGGCTGACTTCACGGATTTCACCATGATGTACATTCCCGCCCTGTTGCTTCAACTGATTAGCATAAATAGACAGTGCAGATACATCCCCATGCTCCACCAGCAGCTTGGCATTCTTTCCGGCCTCTGTATCATTGAATTTACAGTAGGCATAAACACCATCGTCGCGGTTTTCCAATAACGCATGTCCTAAGACATTGAACGAATCATTATGCTGATGGTTCCAGACCAAAGGGACAGTCTGCCCATCGTTTGCTTTAAATGCATCTTTCAGGATTGTCCTTCCGTCCGAGCATTTAAGATTGTTACGCGTGGCCCAGCCACTAAAATCAAACTTCATTTTGAATTTCCTCCTTGTTTTATTGTCTCCGCTCTACACCTGTGGTAAACTTAAAGGTAGAGGGAGGTGATAGTATGGTGCTGATAAAATGAAATGCGGGTGTTTTTATACCATATCTGCAGATAAACTTTGGTTCTATCCAGACGAGGAATTACATCCAACAGAACGTATCTGCCAAAATTGTGGACAGCCACATACGTTCGACCCAAAAGAAGTATTCCTTCGGGCTCTTCCAGGAAACACGAACGCAGAAAACCCATACGAAATAGAAATTATTCCCGACAACGCTAAGATAACCATCACTTTCAATCCTTAAAAGACATAAGCCAACCGTTAGGATTCTTTCGGCTGGCTTATCTTTTTCTGCATCCTAGCTACTTCTGATGGCAGACTTTCAAACACTCCCAGAATCTCTTCAAGCTCGTGGATGATGCACCGTAAGCTCGCCGTGGACTCTTTTATATCTGAAAACCCGACCATAAATTTAGGTCCGTCCACTGTATCATATACGTCCACATTCAGATGTATAACTGCCGAAGATACCAGTCTGAGGAGTTCGAGCGAATCGTCCAGCCTCTCGCTTACTTTATTTACTTTCGCGAGGATTCTGTCCACATCCGTCATCTGAATCTCCATCTGTTTTTTTATATACATTCCTTCACCTCCTGGACATAAAAAAACCTATGGGTAGTTTCGCATTTCTTTA
>PXZU01000111.1_pt1 | contig 12967 bp, 13 predicted proteins | sample 2941351 | NCBI WGS metagenome assembly PXZU01 (sample SAMN08721892, study PRJNA434045) | Viral metagenome, whole genome shotgun sequencing project. | isolation source: viral particles isolated from 30 fecal samples collected over 86 days | host: Mus musculus | place: Germany: Kiel | collected 2017-06 | reverse complement strand
CCTCAGGCACAGCCGCAGGCACAGCCGCAGATGTACAACCCTCAGGCACAGCCGCGGATGTATACCCCGCAGGCACAGCCGCAGATGTACACCCCTCAGGCACAGCCGCAGATGTACACCCCTCAGGCACAGCCGCAGATGTACACCCCACAGGCACAGCCACTGGCACAACAGTCGCCAGACCAGTACATATCCAATATCGCACAGGCTGTAAACAGATATAACGCAACTTTCGATGTGCCGCCACAGCGTACAGCAGAACAGATTCTTATTGAACGCTATAGCGACAACCCTATCACAAACCAAGGAGGTGGTAATTATGTCAACCAGAACACAGGTAACACCGAGGGTGGGAAATAACTCTTTTGTTATACAGGATGTCTACACCATCATGAACGAGATTGTTCAGCAGGCAACAGCTAGGAAAGACCTAGCTGTTGTTGACACATCGTCTTTTGTTTCGGTAGGCGAAACAGTGCTTCGTACAGGAACAGAAAACACGTTGAACGCGATTTCAGCCGTTCTCACAAGAACAATCTTCGCTGTACGTCCATACAACGCGAAGTTACGTTCGCTTATGTACCCAGAACAGCGTTGGGGAGGTATTTTACGTAAGATTACACCGTTTCTTATGGATTACGAAGCTTCACAAGATTGGAACACAAACCTCACTCCACAACAGTTAGCTGATGGAAATTCTATAGATATGTATAAGATAAGAGCCCCGAAAGCCGTTCAGACTAATTTCATCGGTTCTAATACTCTACAGACGCATATTACTATTTTTAGAAAACAGCTTAGAATTGCCTTTTCTTCTGAACAGGAATTCATGCGATTCCTAGATGCTGTGATGATTCAATTTCGGAATTCCATTGAACTCCGTAATGAAAACACTACTAGGTTGACCCTTGCTAGTTATATCGCGGGTCTTATTGACATGCCGAACCGCTCCGTCAACCTTACCGACGCTTACAACACAGAGTTTGGAACTACATATACCCGCGACCAGCTTTTAACCGAACATTTAACCGAATTCATGCAGTTTTTCGTCGCCTACATCAAAACAACATCCGACCGCTTCACAGATTTCACATCAATGTATCACTCAAATCTTGAAAATTATCCTGATATTGTTCGTCATACTCCATATTCAGCGCAAAGGATGATTATGTACGGCCCAATGTTCACGAACGCAGAGGCTCGTGTATTTTCAGAAATCTTCAATCCTCTCTATCTCAAGCTTAACAATAATATTGAGCTCGTCAATTATTGGCAATCTCCAACAACTCCCGAAGCGATTAACATTAAACCAACTATTCTTGACACCAATACAGGTGAGAAAAAAACAGGAACACAGGTAAACAATGATTACATTGTAGGTGTCCTGTTCGACCGTGATGCTTGCGGTGTCATGCCACAGTGGGAGAGCACCAGCACTACGCCTTACAATAGTGCTGGTGAATATTACAACACATTTGTCCACTGGTTGTTCGGTTCTAACATCGATTACACGGAAAACGGTATCGTTTTCTATCTAGGAGAAGGCGGCGGCGTGTCGTCATAGGAGGTTTTGTTATGAGCGATTTTTTAAATTTAATAAACAATGTTGGTTTTCCCATAGCGGCTTGCGTCTACATGGCGATTACCTATAACAAGACAATCTCACAGCTTACAGAGGTTATTAATAACAACACGATATCCATCGAGCGGTTAGTAGGAAAGATAGAAGGAGCGAATTATGAGTAGATTACAAGCTTGGTCTTTTTCCAAACGACATAACAGTACTGCTTTTCCGACCACAGAACCGCTGTACAACGTAGACGTAAAGCTTAAAGAAGGGTGTAGTATCTTACACCCTTCTTGGTATATACAAGGCAACATTGTCGGATGGAAGAATGTTACGTATGTATTATGGGAAGGTCGGTATTATTATGTTCGCGATATGATACTAGAACACAACACCCTCTTTCGATTAGATGCGGTAGTAGACGTGTTAGCTACGTATCAGCAATACATCCTTTCATCTGTTCAGTTTGTCGAAAGAGCAGACCAACACTACGACCCGTTTATGAGCGATAATTATGTTTCACAATCGAACCTGATTCACACCCCTGATGTTACCGTAGGAGACACACCGCCTAATTTTTCCGTAGAAGGTACTTACGTGGTTCGTACGGTAGGGAAATCGGCTACTCAAAACGCAACTGGAATATCTTCATGGGCACTCTCTCGTTCGGAAGTAGCGTCTTTGATATCATCTACTTTCGATGAGAACCATTATGATTTTCTAAGTGACACTAGTGTCAAAAGCTTTTTTAACCCATTCCAGTATATTCTGGATGTTAAATATTTTCCCTTTTCCAAACAAGCTTTTGGTGGTTCGTCCGAGCGTATTTACCTCGGATGGTGGGACACAGGTATTGACGCAACACCTGTTCTCAACCCTTCTATATCATATTCACAAGACATTGCTATACCCTCCGGCGAATACAATGATTTTCGGAGGTACGACTCAAACTGGTCAACCATAAGAATATGGATACCAGGATGTGGTTTGCACTTTTTCAATGTTTCAGAACTAGGAGTCGGGTTCAGTATTCGATTTGATATCGACGTTGCCACAGGACAGTGTTTGGTTAAGATACATCCGAACGCGTGTAAAAATGGTTACGTATCTGTGTTCAGCGGAATGTTTTGTTCACCCGTTTCTATAGGACAACTTGACAATAACACGGCTTCGTTAATAACCACGGGTTTGGCGACTGTAGGAGCTCTTTCATCAGGAAATTTTCTCGGCGCGGCGGGGAGTGCAGTAAACACGATTCAGAATTTTTTGCAACCCACAGCTTCAGTGAACGGAACAACAGGAAACATGACAACACTTACCGACACCATTAGAGTTATTGTCACGCTAACGCAATATCAATCAAAAGACATACCATCAGGTGTAGCGGGACGCCCTGTTATGCGACGTTTACAGCTTAACACTTTTTCTGGATATGTCAAGTGCGGTAACCCGTCAATCTTTGCACCTGCTACCGACACGGAAATACAAGAAATCAATAATCTATTAGCAGAGGGGGTTTATATAGATGTACCATAACTTACCAATCACAATGAACGAACAGACGTGGTTTAGCTATTTTAACATGAAACCGAATCAGGTGAAGGGACAGGTCAATTCAAGCGTAGAATACTACAAACGTATTCTATACAACAAGATATACTCTGTTTTCGAGTTTACAATTCCGAAAGACTGGCATATCAACTGGTTTCGTTTTTGGTTATTTCAATTCGGCAGTATCTCTGTAGTATATACAAAAAAGTACGGCTGGATATGCGCACCATGGTCTGTTGTAAAACTGGACTATCAATACCAACCCAAGATCATCATGGTTACCAATAGCTACATTGACAAAACAGTTATCGGAGATGTCGGTAACAATGCCGCAATCATTCATTTGTTTGATGATTATTATGGGTATGAACCCGTCGTATGTCGGTACGCTGAGCTACTAGCCAACGTGGAAAAGAGCTTAAACGTCAACCTATTTAACACGAATGTATCTTTTTTTGCAGAAGCCGAGAACAAAAAGAAAGCGGAGGAGATATATGAGGCATATTCAGAAGCTAGCACAGGAAAACCTTTTGTCGTAGTCGGAACCAAAGTTCTAAAAGGAGAGCCTTTAAAACCTCTCCTTCCCAACTCCAAACAGAATTTTCTTTCAACTGAACTTCTGGAAGTGCGACGTGGTATTATGAACGCTTTTTTAACAGAAGTCGGCATCCGAAACGTATCAGTTCAGAAGAAAGAACGTCTCACACAGGGGGAATATGAGGAGAATAACGACGAGACACAGGCATTAACCAGCGTGGTGTTTGACAACCTAAAGAAAGATATTGAAACAACGAACAGGGTTTCAGGATTGAACCTTTCTGTAAAACTAAGGTACGACTACACATCTTCCGAACAAACAGACGAAAAAAATAAGGAGGTCAAGAAAGATGGTAAGTCCTCTTAGATTCAGCCTTTGGGGGTTATACAATTTTATGCCGGAACTGTTTGACGCAGTTCAACTTCCGGAAGGGATTGACAAAGAAATATTAATTGAAACGTTGATGCAAAAATCTGGTATGCTATTTCCAGCACATCAACAACCTGAGATGTTAAAACTAAATATTACCAACTGGTTTAAGAGAAAACAACAAGCTTTCCAGCGTATGACGATAGCACTATCCGCAGAGTATGACCCTATTTCTAATTACGACCGACACGAAACCTGGACAGACACGCCAGATGTAGCCTATACAAAAACAGGTGGTCATAAGAACACTGTCTCTAATACCACAACGAACGAACAGATAATCTCGACAAGTGCTTATAATTCAGATTCGCTCACACCAACCGACCAGCAAAACGGCCAGGGAAACTCCAACGGCACTGATACACTGACCTACCAGAACGAAGCAACAACCGAGACAGGAACGCGCAAGCACGAAGGTCACATTTCTGGAAACATCGGTGTTACCACCTCTCAGCAAATGATTACAGCGGAACTTGAGCTACGAAGATTCGACATTTATGATTACATCTGTGCTTTGTTTGAGGAAGATTTTCTCTATCAGGTATACTAATACAATGTTTCACGTGAAACATAGAAATATAGAAACATAGAATCCAATGTTTCACGTGAAACATATAAGAAAGGAGTAATATATGGCTTACAATCACGAATATCCGTATTTTTCAGCCGACAACGCAAACGTTGACTGGTTTTTAGATTTTGTGAACCGTCTTCATAAAGAATGGGAAGACATGAAGAAAGAATGGAACAACGTTCTGTCCGAGTGGGACGGGATGCAGAACACCTGGGAAGAATACAGACAAGAGCTTGAAAACAGATTCGGAGAATTTACGACCAACATAATCAACCAGTTTGGTGCTCTTAGATTAGAATTCACAGATTTGAAACAGGAATTTAACGCGCTCAAAACATATGTAGAAACACAAATCAACAACCTACCGGACGAAGTGAAGAACATCTTCCAAACATACATAGACAACGGTACTATCTTGGAAATGATAACCCCTCTCCTTCCAGATATTCCAGAAAACCTAAAAGAACAGGTAGAAAAGAACAAGAACGATATCGCTGGTCTAACAACATCTTTAGCGACGCTTACCAACACGGTTGATGGACATACAACATCTATCGCAAACCTAAAAACAAAGGTTAATAAAAACACAACGGACATTATAGCGAACACCGGAAACATAGCGAAGAACACAACAGACATAGGAAACAACAAACTGAATATACAGAATCTTACAACAACCGTTGGTCAACATACGACAGAAATCTCGAATATCAAAATAAAACAAACAGAAATCATGAACGACATTGCCGATATCAATACACTAGATACTGAGCAAAACAATCGTTTAACAGCTCTTGAAAACAGAGAGGGTTCTACACAGGAACATTTTTGGTTGTTAATTAGCAAAAATTTACCGAATCTAAGAAACTACATCACAAATCAGATCAGTTCTTTTATTGAAACCGTAATATTAAATACTGGTTTTGATGAAGCTAATACTGTAATAAACACGAACACCCCATCAAAAACCCCTACTCGAATCATAATTATTGTAGATGATGCTAATGTTTCTTCTGACGTAGGTATTTCCGTTCCACAAATATCCTCTATCGCGGTAACGGCTAAAAATAAGTATCCAGGTGTACACGTGTATTGCACACTCGGCCCATCGCCGATTGGAACGATTAACACTATCCAAAAAATGAGTAATATTTTGAACAGTATTACAGGATTTTCTTATATCATAAGAAATCCTTTTATACATCTATGTATGAGGCCTGTATTAGCTTCTTATCCGAACATTGTTAAAAACAATTTAGGTGATTTTACTAGTACACACAGAGTGTCATATAACTACGTTCTGGAACTTTTTAATTCAATATTCGCACCGCAGTTTGGAGATACCAATATTGTATACAAACTTCCAATAACACTATCTCTAGGTACCGATACTTCTGGAATTGGTAATATGAATCTAGTTTTGCATAATTCATATTTAGAAATACAAGTCGAAATAGAAATGCCTGGTGGAAATAATTCTAATTTCGACATTGCAGGACGAGAAGGAGAATCATTATTAGGATATATCTCCGGTAGATATTATCCTTACGTTCCACGGTTTGTTTCCGCTATCAACTGTATATTATCCTTCTTTTCGAGAGATAACAGGTCTTCTGGTTCTCATAGTGCTTTGATTTGGTTTCAAGACAGATCTTCTTCGATGAATTTAACAATAGGTAATAGAGATTTTAATGCAGCTTCTATAGTCAACGGATATACTATTATTAGTAGACAATTTTTCACCTGGTCATCTACCGAACCTATCACCTAATAACACTACCGCCATATATATCTCCTCCGATACAGTTCCCTAGCAATCCCAAACCTCAACAGATTACTATAACCTTCACCTCCGTCTTCATTCTCCCCAAGACTCAAAGCCTGGTACACGGCAACAGCGTTGTTCAACTGTTCCGCCTCACTCAAATATCTGTTCCCCACAATCCACTGTACATCATCGTTACTATGCTCCAATATATATGTATAAGCCTTTTGCGCAAACGCGATTCTGTCCGATAGACCAGGCACGCCAGGACGTTCCCACGCATACATGAATGTTTCTGTAAGAGCGGGAATGTCCTTGTTGTCTGTTGTCAAGAAATCATACAAACTGTCGAATTTCAACGGTTTGCTCGTGGCTTTCTGCCAGTCATTTTCCTCATAGAAAAACAAACACTGTCCCTCACCGCTATCCCTCGAATAACCGTGACTATCCAGCCACTTCTCAAGGTTCGTCCTTCTCTCGAAACTCCACTGACCAAGACCGAAACCAGGATTGCTAGGGTTCAAACCTTCATACACTCCTGGGTTCACGTTCGACTCTCGTGACCAATTCCCTACAATGGCGCAGATGACATATATCGAAACATTCAACTTGTCCTTATCTTCCTCGACACCGTTCTTATATCTCCAACAAGATGTCCACTCTCTCGGCCTGGATGCGAACTCATTAATACTAACCTGCTTTGCAAATGCATAACTATCCGTGTGAGCTCCCATGGTCACGCGCTCATAATTATAAACCATTTCTGTATGTCCAACTCTCCAAAGAATGTCACCTTTCTTCCATTCACCGTCTATTGGTTCTTCATGGAAACCTATGCTTTGTAACTGTTGACGCTGATTGTGCGTACTGAACCAAGGGTTATTAGAATAAAAACCAGCGAATGTCAACGCCCATGACATAAGACTACTACAATCACAATATGTCCGTGTATTACCACCCAGGCGTATTGTTTTCCGTTTCGATTGTGAATATCCGACAAAAGGGTCTTGACATGCTTCAATCACTAATTCATATGCTTGTTTAATATCGCCCATATATATAACCTCCAATATGTTTCACGTGAAACATTCATAATTTTAGGTAACAAAAAAAAGAGAGTGCTAAAGGTACACCGAACCATGCCCCAAGGTTTCCGACCCCTGGTGTTAGGGCAACACTCTCTACATCTTTATTATACTATTTTATTTTAAGAAGGTCAAGGAATTTTTCCTTGATTTCATATGTTTCAAAGTATACCTTTCCGGCAATAAAAGCATGTAATAATACGCTGTTGTATTCCAGATTAAACAACCGTTTCTCCTGAATATGGCTCACGTCATACACAGGGACCCTTGCCTGTGTGTACGTGATATAATACTCCGTATCCCCCTTTTTTTCCCAGATATAATACTTTTCAAAAGCACAAACAGGGCGATATCCTCTTACATTTCGATATCCAATCAAAGCGAAATCATTAAACGCAAAATCATTGTTAAGATTGATATCGCTAAACCTTCCTTTACCAGCCATCTTATAAAGAGCTGTATTCTTCTTTTTGTTCACAAACTCTTTTTTATCTGGAAGAATATGTATCGCCATACATCTACTAGGTATATACATATCCACCTGTTTACGGTTTACCATCTTTTCAACTTCGTTTACAACACCAACCTCTTGGAACACAGGATTATATATATTGAAGGCGTTCGCTAATAGAAGTGTAAGAATAGGCTCTTTTCCGTGCAATTCTCGATTTCTGCCTAGCGTCTCCATTGCCTGTAGAAAAGCCATACCCTCCTCCTTTAGTAACCTGACATGTCTTTCAGGTATAAACTCGTCATAAACAACCATACTACAGTGTGACAAATCGACACCTCGAATACTGCTCACCGTTGACAATGCCACAGCATATCCCACAGGCTCTCCGACCGCTTTTATCTTCCCTGTTTCTTCATCAATCTTCCTGTCATACACACCGAACAGGTTTTTCGTTATCATCTGAATCCCATAATTCCAACCATACATCTCGTTCAACGGTTTAAAAGGGTTAGCACCTTCTCCCATCAAGCGGCTGTCAGATATAATATCAAGCTCTTGCGCCGTCCTTCTCATGATAATAAATTTCTCTTGTTCATCCAACCAGCGGCGGATGCACAGCTTGTAGGCAGAAAAAGTCTTACCAGTAGCCCGTCCGCCTACGAAAAAGTGATAACTGCAAACCTCGTCAATATAGTCTCTAACATCAATATATCCGTTCGGAATCACATCTATGTTTTCAAACCTTCGTTTCATTCTCTCTCTACTCTAACGTATTAAAGCCACATATAGCGGCTCTAATACATAATCATATGGAATAAAAAAGATAGACTCTACGTCGTCTCACATCATAAACATCCTACCCTCCGAGCGCGTACGCGCGAAACACCGTAAGTGTCGTATTCCGCCGTCAAACAACATCTATCGTCGAAAGACGATATACACGCCGTAGCTGATGTTTTACGTCGTAGTTGTTGTTTGAGGGCGGCTACGCTTGTTAGGAGAATAATAAGTACTACACGCTTTCTGGCTGAGAATCGCCTCTTTCTAAAAAAGGATTGTCTAGGGTTGTATATTCTTCATCCTCAAAAGGTGTAGTTTCTTCTTTCTCTACAAACCGCCTGATATCCATAGCGGTTATGTATGCGCTTACGTACTTCTTCCGACCATACTGACCTTCTTTCAGACTTACATACGCAAACAGCTCTGTGCCTGTACCAATGTCGTCAATACTATAACCAGACGGTAAACCTTTAATAGGGAATACATATTTGGTCGAAGTTTTCAAAACAACTCCACAGTCCGATTCTTTAACGGGATATGAATCTCCTGAAAATGACATGTTCGATTCAGCGATAATGTCCTCAATCTTGTCGGTTTGTTTCCCTTCTAAGCGTAGCAAAAACGTGTGTCTATCATCATCCTCTGAGTAATAGTGTTTTTCTATTACTGTTGATAGTTTTAATTTTACATTTTTGGTTTCTTCGCTCATGTTGTTCTTCCTTTCTTTTTTGTTTTCTTTTTGTTTCTTTAATATAACATGAAAAAATAGTTTTGTCAACTACAATATGCGTTATATCCGATAATATCAGCATACTCTCTGCTGATGCCTATCGTGTATGTTGTATCTTTCACACACACGTTCGCGCCGTTTTTAAGCTTTCCGTGTGGCGTGTCAATATCGTGAATAGAACAATCGTTGTAAGCAAGCTCAACACCGCCTGCTTTGTAAAAGGTGAAACCTGGCTTGAACCTGTCTATAGAGCCTAGCTCAGTAGCGCCGTGTTCTTTTGACACGCCTGATATTGTTATATGTAGACCCCCCTTGTGGTCTGTGTAAGCATATTTTTTCGCGCCCAGGGTTTTAAATATCCGATATTTCCCGTGTTTTGTCTCGTGCTCATAAACACCGAGATAGTACCTTTTCTTATCTGTTTGTACATAGGCGTATCGTTCGTCACAGAGAGCTCTAATCTCTTTGTTAGCTTTTTCGATTAGAGATATGTCTACATCTATAGCCTTGCTAGAGTCCGTATCCCAATAGATTGTACCTTCTCCTGTAAGCTTACGAAGATTGTGGAGATGTTCTCGTGCGTGTGCCGTCGTCCACACACCCCATGCATATACTAAGAAACTGTTGTTGTTCTTCTTTGTTTTTTCCAGAGATTCGGTTGTATCACCTTCTTCAGCTTTCCACCATGTATCACTTGATATGTCAAAGACTATGTTTTCTCGGACTGGGTCTGTGTAACACATGCCGAAGATTGCGTTTAGCTTGTTTTTAGATTTTAAGTAAAGATACGATACGAGAGAAAACCGTTCTTTTTGTTCGTCGTTTATAGAACCTGTTTCCTCAAGTGTTTCTAAGTATTCGATTTCTTCTTTAAAAACGCATTTTTGTTTGAAATAGTACATAATCACATCTAATAGTTCTGTTGGTAGATATGCATATTTAGCCGTATAACAATGTCCGATTTCAACCGAATCCCACTCGTAACATTCCTTAATAATACGCCAATCTATGTCAGTAATCGTGTATGATATCTCTTTCGCGTACATAACCCTACCATTCGCAATACGTATGTTCTTAGTACGTTTGTATCGTTCGTTCTTCTTGTAATAAAGAGCTTTGGATAGTGGAAGATAGAGACACGTAGTGTCTTTCTTCATACGTAAAGAATGAAAACACACATTGAACAATAGAGCTCTTTTTTCTAGTAAACCTTCCAATTCTTCGACACTCTCAACATCACCGTATAGATGGAATCTCGACATCGGGAATCTACGACAAAAAAGCTGAAACGGATATGAAGAAGCAACGTCGAAAGAATCAACGTTTGCTATCTCCTCACCAACGAATCGGTAATTCGCAGAAGTATCGCCACCTCTGCCTGCCGCTTTCAACATCTTATAAACATCCTCGGTGAGAGATTGTTTATGATACAATCGCATGTAACTTTTGCTTTTTTTGCACGCGCGCTTACAATCACGGCGTACATATCCAGTAGATGTCATCGGTATCGTACGTATCGTGTCTTTCTCACTTCGCATCAAAGAGTGTATAGCGTGATATAGAGCTAGGACATCCATAAAAATATATGTTCTTTCAACGTCAGTTAATGGTGTTTTGATATCACGATATATACGATAATCAAGGTCTCCTTTCGCTTTAATATAAGGACAGTAGTATTCGGTTTCTGTAAATCTAGCAAGAGACATGTTTGTTAGCTTATAAGAACATCGTAGCTCAAAACCACCGAAACTAACCTTAAGAGGTTTCCTTCTATCAAGTGAGAAAACACGCATGTCGTCGTAATATTTGTTTATAAATGACACTAAAAATTGAAATTCAAAAGCAAGATTATGTATGTAGATAACGTGGTTTCGGTTCTTAGATATATCATACAACATCTCTAATTTTTGCAAAAAAGCAAACAAACTATTGTATGTCCTTCCGTATACTACAATACCACACACACACATCTGCCATATGTACATAAAACCATATTTTTCGTCCTCTTTAACCACAGATGTTGTCTCAATATCAAGCGTCGAAAAATCCTCAAACATCTGTTTATTTGATATTACATTGTATGGAAAATCGTAATACTCGTAAGCTTTTAAAACCTCTGTACGACTGTCTTTTCGTTTAGCAAAAAAATATATCATATACAACCTCTTTATTTTGGTGGAATGGGAGGTAGTCCTAAACTTATTCTCATTGCTTTTTCACCACCTTTCGGATCGTCTCTGAACTCCTCATATTTTTCAATAATCTGCTCAAGCGTGAGCTTACTGTTATCCATAGCTTCGTCGATAAGCTCTATCATCTTCTCAGATGATAGAGAGTGTTCGTCCAAAAACGAAGCTGTTTCGCTCGACAAAAATTCGTAGAATCTGTGATCGCGCGCAACGTCTTCAGGAACTCCTTTTCCAATGAATTTTTGAACACGACGTTCCTCCATAGCACGGTAACCTCCTACTGTGGAAACCTTAGATTCAATAAAAGATTCTAACGCCACAATCTCTCTCTTTAACCCGTAAAGACCTCCAGGAGAATAGTTTTTGGACTCGGAAAAACGACGGCGGTTTATGTTCTCTAGGTACTGATATATAACGTCGAAATTATATGCGTCTGCTATCCTTTCGTTACTAATATACGAACGTGAACGCTCAAGATTTAATAAGCGCGCGTTGGCAACCTTTGCCAGCCGCGCTCTCCTTTCTTTCAATTCACTTTCAGAATAAGCGTTTTTAAAAACATCCCATCTGCCGTATTCTTTCCTTTTAAATGTGTTCATTGTACTATAACCTCACAATATCTTTCTACGCCACTCTGTATATGTTTTATTTCTCTCTGTTTAAGAGCTGTAGGGCAATATCTTAATTTCCCAAAATATGCTTTCGGGCCGTCTGGATGACATACACGTATGTTTCCTACTAATATATCTTCTAATTCATATAACCGCATTATCACACCTCCAAAAACCAAGACACGTCGTAGTACTCCGAGAATTCTTTTAACGTAAAACTCGAAAAATTCGGGTTCTTTTTTTTAAGCCAGTCTAAAATAGCATCGTTCATAGCTTTCTTGCTTCTATAAGAACTCCATGTTATATCCAAGCAAATGAAACCTTTTTCTAATAGCATTTCAACCTGACAATCCAAAAAATAGTCGTAAATACTAACCTCCGTATATTTTAAAAAAAGACAGTGATATTCGCAACAATATTCGATCGCTTCAAAAGGTTTCCTAGACAACACCAGTTCTTCGATTGTAAACGTCGCTATCTCTCCATCTTTACGTAACAACTCGTAACCTTTTCCTTTGTCGAGAAAAATATTAAAACAGGATTTCTCTGCTTTTTTCAAATCATGTTTAATATAAGGAATTAGTTTGTTAAAATTCTTCATAAAACACCTCCTTATAAAGACGAATACAACATAACATATATTTAAGAAGGCGTTCATCATCGGAAGTGGCAGACGTATATTTTTTGTCATGAT
>PXZU01000110.1_pt1 | contig 13017 bp, 19 predicted proteins | sample 2941351 | NCBI WGS metagenome assembly PXZU01 (sample SAMN08721892, study PRJNA434045) | Viral metagenome, whole genome shotgun sequencing project. | isolation source: viral particles isolated from 30 fecal samples collected over 86 days | host: Mus musculus | place: Germany: Kiel | collected 2017-06 | reverse complement strand
TCACGTTTTTCCAAATTTTGTTTATCTACTGCATTTGAAAACGATGCTGCCGCCATATAAATGAAATCATTCCATACATCCCATTTGTTATGGCTATACGAAAGAATATTAAAAGTCCGCAAAAATTCGTTTTTGAAGTTATCTTGTTTTTCCATTCTTTTCTTCTCCTTTTCGATTTGCACTTTTAATTAAATCGCATGTACCTTTGCAGGTTTCACTTTGACAATTTAAACAAACATCTTTCTTTTCATTGTTCCTATGCATTTTCGGTGCAGCCTTTTTACCCCAAAAATCAATAGTTCCGTAATGAGTACGATGCTTGAATCTATTCGGTTTTAACTTCATACCGCTTTACCTCAATTGACTACTTCATTTTTTTACTCCTATAAAAATATAAGCAAAAGAGCCAACATGCTTTTTAAACACATCGGCTCCTCTGCTATTAAGGTATAAATACCTAATTTCCCTTTTCCAGATTGGAATACTTATCCGCAAAGGTATCTTCGACGATAGTAACATACATCTCTTTAAGATATGCTTTAACGCCGAATTTTCCGTTTGCTTGCCAGTTGTACGGTCTTACGACCAAATCCACGTTCTCAATCTCCGCGAAATCGAGCGCACCGATGGAATCGGGATCCAACTGCGTTTTGGTACGTTTTGTAACCAAAAACACTTTCGGCGGAATTACGTCGAAGCTTACCGCTACCTGAAGATAGTCGACCGGAGCATCGCCCTCTTCTGTGGGTTTAAGCATTCTGATGTTCCAACCGTCCGAAGCCAATTTTTTCGCGAATTGGGGATCTTCGATTCTTACACAAAAGTTCCTGCATCCCTTTCTGTTGTATTTGGTTTCGATGCCGGAAAAGTTTTTAAACATAATTTTCGCATTTTCCACTACAATGCATTCTTTAACGTTGGTCATATTTGTTTATCTCCTCTATATTTTTTATTGTTGAAATATCGTAGCCTAAGCTACAGTCGCAATGAAATTCATCATTGTTGAACTCGGAACAACCGATACAGGATTCCGAACCGCACGGCAAACACCAAGGCGGCGGGTCTTTCGGCAACGGCGCACAATCATCGGATACAAACCATTCGAAATCGCCATATTCCGAAATTGAATCAACAGCTTCATTAAGAAGTCGTTCATAATAGCCTTTATCGATATCGTCTTGCTTTTTAAGTTCTCGCACCATTTCGGATTCCATCCAACGATATCCGGTTGTTCCCGTAGCGGCAAAATATTTGTCGTTATTAAAACGATATAATACGCCACCGCCCGAGCCTTTCTTCATCGGCACAAAATTTCCGATTCGCCCTATAAAGTGATAATCGTGTCCGACCTCGATTTGTCGAGACAACTCATCTGAAATATCTTGAAATTCCGACTCTGATATTTTCTCTTTCTTAAAGCGTTCTCGTGCTTTTTTCAGTCCCTCCTCATATTCGGTAACATCCGGCAAAGATTCATTCATATCGAGATATAAATTGCCTGCTTTCACTTCGAAAGTCTGACACAAATCTTCAAATATCACTTCTTCTTTGCTAAATAGTTTCTTGAACAAATACGGAACCGCAAATTGCGCTCCGGTTGCCGTCCATTCTCCGCCATGTTTTTTGTTGTCAGACGGAATATAATCGTACAGTTCCTTAAACGCATCCGATTTCTTATAACGTGCAACATATACGGCATCATTCACAAGACACATTTTTTCGTATGTAGCCTCGTGTTCAAAAGTATATCCATATCGTTTACCGAACTCCATAACAAACTGTATAATCTCAGGCGTAGCATCTGGAATTTTTATCGAGTCCGTCTTTATGTGTGCAACTTTATATCCTTGCTCCATAACCGCATGTTTTAAATCGATCATGAACAAAGCGCCGCGTTTTGCAACGATGTTGTCGATATTACGAGGATCTTTGAACGCATTTTCGAAACTCGCCGCCGTTAACCCGTAAACCGAATTAATCGCAGTTTTAAGAGCATCTGCCAACTCTTTAGAAGTCAATTCGCCCTTTATAACCTGTTGAATATAAGGCGTCAATTTTCCGTTAAGCGCATGATTAACCTCATCCCAAGCCTCGTGTTTTATACTTACCCGTCCTTCAACGATTTCACGGAATGCCTTGGTGAATCTTACGCCAAACAAACACTCGGCTATAACGCTATGCGGATGCATTGACGCTATATCAAGCAAAGCGACATTCGAATACATTCCCGGCTCGGCATAAACATAACCGCCCTCGCCGACTTCCTCGTCCCGATATCTCGAAACTCCGGAATGGAAGGTATACCCTTCAAAATACGGCAAAAGACTTTTTGCTTTTCCGTGCGGTTTTTCCATCATTTCCGGACAAGTTTCTCGCAAGAATGCCGACACGTCTTCGTCCAAATATGTAACCGGTTTAGATAAATCCCGATAATTGAACTCGCTTTGCGGTTTGCGTTCGCCGCCGAATATAATTTTCGTAGTTAATGCGTTTGTCGTATCGTTTACCGTCATCCCAGCCAAATCAGCCAGAATCCGTCGGGCCGTCCAATCCGCAGAAAGATAATCAAAGGCAGCTTCGGTAGCAATTACGTCGTTATCGCAATATTCCGCAACACGTATCCACATGTCCTCCGGAACAGGCTGATCCCACGGAAGACCCAATTCTTGGTGATGGATCCCCATCTCGATTTCGAGTTTTTTCAAACTTTTTTTATTTCCAGCAGAAGCAAAGTCGTAAATATCAGTATAGGAAATATTATAAGCTTCACCGAAAAAGCAATCACTTCCACCGCTCTTTCCTTTATCGATAATCTTTTGGGATAGCTTGTATAACTGCTCGCAAGAATATCCCATAAGCCGTCCGTATAGCATGTGGTTATCGTACCTGCGACAGTTAAATCCAATGAGTTTGAATTTTAAAAGCTCTTCGATTTCGGACGGAGACGGATTAATCATTCTCACAACGGGATTATCCTTACCGCGAAGCTTCCAATTAACTAAAAACAAATTGGGGAAAACCTCAACGTCATAGAATATAATCCGATCGTCGGAACTTTGCATATTTTCTGAACTCTCATCCGATTTGAACTTCATTTTGTTTACAAGTTTAATACAATAATCCGCTTGATGCGTGCTGTTGGCTGCAAAAGCCAAAACAGCGCTTCGCATGTCGGAAACATCATATTTAACGTTTTGTGAGTAGGCATCTTCCAAAATTTTATAAATAAAATCGATACTGGGTTTAGTCGCGCCGTGTATCTCTTTATTTAGATTTCGTTTGATGGAAGTTCGTATGCCCTTTTCGTTTTTTATTGCATCAAAATTTACCATCTTATTTTCTCCTTTCAGCGGTAAACCCGAACTAATTGTAGCAATCGGCAAATCATTGCATTTCGATAATTTTCTTCGAAGAGAACTTTTGCCGGTAAATATCTTTATTTCTATGTTATCGTCGTAGATACGGCTGAGTCTGGATACATCGCCGCTGTAAATATAATGCAAATGGATACCTTGTCCGCCTTTACTTACCTCGGCGTATGTCTGCGGCCATTTTTCCGCTTCAGCCCTATTCGCATCAAAATTTTTGTTGCCATTGGCATCCACCATGTCGAAATCAATGACAATATGGTTCAACGGAACTTTTACATAATGTAATCTCGACGTGTCGATATCTTTTAATGTTGTAGTTACATTGTCCCAATAATTTTGCGGTGTTTCGTTGCTCGATGCATACTGAGCAGGCAACCCTGAACAAATATCATCAAACGCCGAATGCATCTCTTTCAAATCGAGCCAAGACGACGTAGTCTTTTTTTTTACACCTCTCTTTTGTTCTTGGAATTTTTCTTTTTTGAATCCGATATAATAACTCCGAACTCTGGTACCGTCTTCGGTATTACAACGCTCTTTGTACTCTTCAAAGTAATTTTTCAATTCTTCTTTGAATACTCTTTGCGGCAACGGATACCCGACTTTTGCCTCTTCACAATAGCTTTTGTACATTTCCCATGCTGCTTTCAAGGTCGTCCCATCTTCTTTAGAAAATACAAAATACGAATCCATAACATAGTTATAAAAATCGTTTGACGCGCCCATCATTGCAATAGGAATATAATCATCGAACATCCCCGGATCGCTCAAATATACTTCTTGACAGTGTGATGCGATTCCGCCAAGTTCAAATTTTATTTTTCCAATCGTTTTTTTATACTCGCTCGGATCGAGTTTATCGCCGGTAGGCGAAACATCAATCAACCTACGCATTAAACCGGATTTAGCATCCGTTATTCTTACGGGTTTGTTGGTTCCCATAAACAAAAAACACTTGAACCGATTAGCGTACGTAGACTTAAATTTTTCGTTTACCGTCATTAATTCGTGAGAAACCAAACTATTTAAACGAGTATTATCTTCGATTCTCGACAAATCTCCGTCATGCTGTATTGCCACCAACGGGTTATGCTTAAACGCTTCCAATGCAAAAGAGTTACTTGTCGAACCCAAAGCTTTGGCGTCGAACACCGAATAGTATCCGTCAAATAATTGTTGTATGATATTGAGAACAGTAGATTTACCGGTACCCGCCGCCCCATACAAAACCATAAATTTTTGAATCTTTTTCGAATCGCCGGAAACAATAGAACCTATTGCCCATTCGATCTTTTTTCGTTCCTCCTCGGAATATAAAGTTGACATCAATTTATCATAGGCAACCGTATCGCAGGCCTCGAGCGGATATGCCAACTTTTTACTGGCATAATCTTTTTTCGTTGTTTCGTAATTGGAAAATATAATTTTTTCATCCAACATATGAAACGAATCTCGCATTTGCTTTTGACAGTATTTATGCCACGCATCGATTACTCCGCTCTCCGCGTCCCACATATGCAAAACTTTAATCTGGGAATCGAATTTTCCTTTATTCTTTTCGTAATATGCATCCAGCTCTCGGTCGATAAGATTTATCGCGTCTTCTTCGTCGGTAGACCAAAGACCTTTATCTTCAATCCAAATAGCATAGAAATCCCCGCCTCGAATCATCAAGTCTTCACTTTTCTTAATGATGAATTTCGGGTAGATCTCTATTACACCGCGTTTCGAGCTGCGTGTAGAAATCATTAAAAAATCCAGCATTTGATTCTTATTCTAAATATCCGTAGTCTACTTAGAACTTGCTTACCTCCTTTAAATATTCAAATAGATCGACCGTATTCGCCGATTTTGATACCGAAATATCGTTTTGAGTTGTCAAACTCGCATCGTTTTCATATATCAACAGTTTGCCATAAGATATATCGCTTTTTTTTGCTTTACATTTTTAAATATTCGTCGAGATACCAACACATTTGGCACCATATCTCCACGTCTCTCAAATCGACGTTCGGTTTATTTTTTACAACGAACAATCCGCCCTCGCCGTTTCTCTCATATTCTCGACTCAGAAATCTATGAACAATCATACCTGCATAATTTTCATCGTATGTATAATCGTTCATAGACTCCAAACCGAGATTTTCGAGCATTAGCCAAAACCATTTATCCGGGCCATAATCGTCGTCCGGATTATTCATAATGGTTTCCTCGCAACGTATTGCCAAAGCAATCATCATTTCGAATACACTGCACGGACGGACGTCAAGTATAGATGCGATCATAGACGGTTCGTATCTATTTTCGTTGCCGAAACGATACCGCAAGTCTATTCCGTCAGAATCTCTATTTCCGTCCATGCCTATTGTGTAGTCGAATGCGACGCAATCCAAATATGCAAACAGTTTTTGATATGAATACCCTCTTGTGTATTGTTCATTAGACACGAGTTTGCATAACCAATTAAAATATTGATCACGCAAATAGTATTCAGTCATTTAATGCCGCTCCTTTTTTTATTCGTCGTCCGTATCCTCTTCGGTATCCTCCGAATGATACTGCGCATATGTACGGTGTTCTTTTACGACTTCGTAGTCGATTTCCTTTTCCTCGTCGCGAATGTACATAATACCGTTCGCATCGAAGTTTTTCGTATTCGACCCGATTGTCTTCTTTACCGGCAATTTTTTATCGCTGCCCTCTTCCGTCAGCGCACCGTCGCCGTAATATAACAAATTTATGCAACGATAATCCGTAGCACCGAAATCATCCGCAGATATAAGATACGGTTTCTTAACCGTAGGTTGCTCTTCTGCCGGACCCTTTTTTTTCGGGTCCTCCGATTCGTCCGTAGCATAATACGCCGCGTAATTCGTATATTTATCCGTTTCTTCGGATTTGTCTTTCTTGTTCGATTCCACCGCTTTTTCGTCCGATTTCTTTTCGCTTTCCGTTATCGATTTCGTATATTCGTCGATACTGGGTTTATTCTTCGAGAAATCGGCTTTGGTCTGGGTTTCGAGATCTTTATATACTCTCTTAATCGACTCCATTTCCGTTTCCAAGCGCTTTGCAAACCTGCGTTGGGCAAGCTTATAAGCAAATAAACCGCCGATACCGAACCCCGCGGCAAATTTTAAAATTGTTTTTATAAAGTTTTTCATATATTTTTCTCCTCTTTTATAGTCATAATCGTTAACGCCAACCCGCCGAATAATAAAGATAAACTGAGAAGGATACCCCCGACAATATGGCGTTTTCTCTTTGTATCGAGAATATCGTCGACAGCAACCAACACGTTATTTAATATCTCTATCATTAGACTCTACCTCCGCTGAACACAGCCAAACCGCCGAAAAAGCAAAGTCCCGACAACGCCGCCAGTGCGTAAGATATAAAACGCATAACAATCAAACCTCCTTATTTTTTTTATTTGGTAAGAAGTGCACGATCCATGATGACTCCGTCAACGTTGAAGTCCAAAATAATGGTGTCTTCATACTCGTCGCCGTTCTTTATGCAACTGTCGGTAATTCCGAAACTTACGTAATTATCCCCGACGGGATTGTCTTTATCGTAAATCCAACCGACAACCTGCCCTGCCTGCGATCTAGGTATTCCCAAACGATCGTATACGTCGTTTAAGAACAAATATCCGTTTACAACCAATAAATCGTTGGCATAGCTTTGCTCACGATTCAAAAACATACGATTGTATTCGGAATCTTTTGTCCAACCTTTACACGTAGAATCAAACAGTCTTGCGTATTCGCTATATCCGTCCGGTCCCAAGTTGGCAACTTTTATTTCTTTCTTTACTTTCGTTTCTTTCCCTGTTTCGGGATCGGTTGTTTTTACGGTAACTTTTTCGGTCTTTATCCCGTATTTAAGTTCTTTATCGACTTCTTCGCCGAAGCGTTCTACCACGTTTGCCCTGTAGTTCTTAAATCCTTGATCGATAGCCGTATATGCCGCCGCGATCGCTGCGCTTCTTTTACGCAGAATACGATTGGACGTAACGATGCTCGTCAAAGAAAAGGTTCCGAGAACAACAGACGGCGCATAAAGTTTTATCAATTTAACGCCTGTGCGCAAATACACAGCCGTTAATGCTTTTTTCTTATTCTGTTCGGAAAACTCCGAATCCGCCGCCGCGCGGTTGTGGATTTCTTTAATTTTCTCTTTGCTCTCGCTCATAATCCTCTTTACTTTCGTAGTGGATATGCAAGCCGTAACAGCACTTACTATTACGCCGCCCACGCCGAGAGATATCAATATCTCCGGACTGTGTTTTTTGATATTGAATTTCATTTTGGATATGAGTGTCTTTGCTTTTTCGGTAATACCTATTTTCATATTTGATGCATCTCCTGTTTTTGCATTTAATTTATTTGTATCGGTCTGGGTAGATATATCTGCCACCCATCTCGAACTCCGCGAACCTGCGCTCCGGCGATACTCTTCCACCCAAAATTATTATCGGTGTATTGTCCGGTAACGCCAACCGTATCATAAAAATCCGCAACACTTGCCACACCGTATTGGGCAATCGTGTCATCGAGAACATCGAGTACACGCTCCGCTTCGGCTCTTGTCGGTACTACAATATCGTTATAGCTGTAGTCCGAACGCCGCGGCGAAGAATATCTTTCATCGCGGCTGCTATCGTAATATTTCGTATACGAAACTCTCGAATTAGAAGACTTATTCGAATGTCTGGCTTCACCGTACAAAATAATATCGATTCCGTTTGTAATAATATCCGATACGGCTCTCTTAAAAGATGGAATAAGCACGTCGTTGAAAATATAAGACTTCACGCTTGCGCTATCATCCGATATCAATGCCTCTCTCATCTTTGATAAGAAACCTTTCTTTTTTACTTTTACGTCGCTTTGAACAACACGCTCAATTTTTTTCTCGGGCGGCTTCAACCCGGACGCGGCTACCTCTTTCGATTTATTGGAATTCGACCCGTAGCCTATTTTCTGAATATCATCCATGTTTTCTCCTTTAACCTTCTTTTACGATTTGATCCGGCAAAGTAATTTTCGCCGAACTGGTATAATTGTTTTGCTTTTTAAATTGGAAAGCTAAATTGCTTCTCGCCTTTTTTTCGGATACTGCGTATGTAGTCCCTTCCCAGCATCTGCAAATACAATTTTCAAAACAATATACCGCACCTCTGTAACTATAAAAATCTTTCTCCATACGATCCCTCCGAAAATAAAAAAGAGAAAGCGCTATGTTATTAACGCTTTCCCTCTTTCTCAACTCTCCGATTATCTCACAAAACTTTATTCCTCAAGTTCGCCGAGATCTTCGAACATTTCGTCCGTAGGAACCTTGTCCGCCGAAATAGCTTCCTTTTTTGTGGCTCTTTTCGCTTTAACCTTACCTGCGAGCTTCTTGCCGGCCTTATATACCAAATATAAAAGACCCGCCGATAAACCCACAAGCCCAATGGCTTTCGCGATTTTACCCGCTTTGGAATTTCTTCCGGTGTCCACAATGTTCTCCACTGCTTCCTTGTTCATGATTTCGTTTTCCATGATTTTGTTCTCCTTTTATGAAAATAATATTTTTGAGTTTCCTCATTAAGATGTTTGATTTTTTCGCGACTTACGTATTGAAATCGTAAACCGGCAAAGTCGAATAGTCTACTACCAAGCACGGCTCACCGTTACTTGTTAGTTGGGAACTGAAAGATAGTTTTAACATCCCGTTTTTATGGATTCCCCAACCCATAACGTCCCCGATGCTTGTTCCCGGCAACCCGATTTCACTGTAAAACTCGTTCAACGAAATATAAAGTTCGTTAAATATTCTTCGGTTTAGTTCGTTTTCCGCACGCCGTAAGGTTTCGATGTCAGATTTAAAATATCTCGATGTTATCGAATCCATACATAGGGTATTACCTTTCTCGGTAATTATAATTTCCTTGGATACAATAGGATTTTGTTCTACTTTTTCTTTTGCTATCGCGTCTTTTACTTTCTGCTCTTCCTTTTCGCCGATCGTCTCTATAACTTTATCCTGATAGATTTTCAACGCCGATTCGGAAAGAGAATACGCCGCCGCTAAAGCTGTGTTTCGTTTCAAGTTTACCGTACTTGCACCGATAATGCACCCGATTGAAACTACACCTGTGGCCGCACTCGGAATATAACATTTCCACGCAGTTTTGATTACTTCCCGAGTTTTAAGTTTTTCCGTTTTTTCTTCTTTCTTCTTTTTGTCCAGCAATATCAATGCCTTAGGCGTTGCCTTCACAGCCATAACAGTAGCCGTTACCATTCCGCAAATACCAAATCCCGTTAATATTTCCGGACTATGCTTTTTAACAACGCAATGTATGCGTTTGAAAAAGCTCGATAAACCATTGTTCATCGTTTAGTCTCCTTTCATTATAAAATTTTTATCATCGCCCACACGGGGCGCTTATGTTACACCAACAGGAAAACCGGACGAACCCCAAGAGTGAAGACCGCGGAGTTGTAGTACGCACGGCCATCGTGGCGGACGTAGGCAAAGGAGTCCGAAGAAACGACTTTCCGAGTTGCATTTCTGAGCCAATACCATTCCGGTTCGTTTTTGTAATCGCAAATCCGATTCTTTCTCGTTTGCATCAAATAAAATTGCTTATCGTCATCCGGCTCTATATACGTGTTATAAACATCGTCATGACCGAATATTTGACCGTATGTAGGAATCGAAATATCCGTAATCCGACATTTCAATTCCTGCGGAAACATGGGTAGCAATTCCGTTTTGAGCCACTTACATAAATCGGACATAGCGAATCCGCCGTCGTTTCTTCCGTTTTCGTTAATAGGACGTTCCGCTACGCACTCATCGAACAAAAGCCAAGTGCCGCCGTTGTCATGAGCTTGTGCCGTAGCTGTGAATAGACCGAGCTCACCGAGATCGATTGTTATTTGGTCACCGATGTTTGGAATATCGTTCGCTGCGAAGTTCAATTCCGTTTTTCTTAAAATTTTCATTTTTTTCTCCTTTCAAATTAATTTTATTTTGAGATAGTTTTTGATGTCTTCGGCGGTTTCTATTGCGATTTTAATACCTTCGTCTTCCCGTATCTTTAGAAAGTAATGCAACTGTGATATGAAATCGTCAATATCCTCGAAGACGCTGTAGAGAATCCTATACTCGGGAAGACCAAAACAATGGTCCATCAACCGAACTAGTATCTCGTCTGCCGCCCATCGAGAATATAATCTTTTTTGCAATCTTGATTCGTCTTTCCAAAACCAAATCGCAAAACGCATAAAACCGTTTAAACCAAGTTTTCGCTCTTTATACTCCCGAACCAGTGCAATAGCTATATCGTACATAATGTCCACTGTTGTCCTCCATTCTTTTTAACCTAAAATATAAAGAAAAAAGAGTCCGTGTTAGGGACTCCTTTCCTCTTTACTTTCCGATTTTTGCAACAGCTTCCGCAACTTTTTCAGCTATTGTGTTGTCGAGCTTTTTGCTTTGAACATAATCCGATACAAGCGTTACCGCAATACCGACTACAGTCGTAGCAATGCTCAAGATTTTAATAACTTTACTTGTCATGGTACTATCACCTCCTCATTAATGTCGTTGTTTTTTATGCGAATCCCATCGTTCAATAGGAATTCCATGTTTTTGCGCATAATCGATTTCTCGTTCCATTCCCGAAGAAATACCATACAGTTCGCCGACGATTACTTTACTGCAACGGTCTAAAAGGGCAATACCTGTCCATAAGCCTATTTTTCTTTCTTCCGCGCAATTATCATCAAGAACAGTTGGCAAATATAAGTGCGGTACCATAGGCGCAAAACCGCATTTTAACGCTCTGCGCGTCAAATCTTTGGCATAATCAATGTATGCCCTTTGGACTTCTGCAATCGGGGATTGGTATCTGGAACAAATATAAACTATAGGACGAGAAATATCGTTTGTAATATCGTTATCCAATTACTCCACCCTCCTTTCGGAATTTAGATACCAAGATTACAGTATGACGTTGCGGATTATCTCTTTGCGCAATATAAAAGTTTGCTGTTTCGACATCAGGCGTATGCTCGTCTACGATGTAATTTTTTTTAAGAACGCCGGGACGTTCGAACGCATTGGCCCACTCACCGTGAATTTGTTCATCAACCATACGACTATATGTCCGTATAGCTTCGTCTGCACTATGACAATATATCTCGCGGAAACCGTTTTCATCGTCCCGCGACCATTGAATGCGGACTGTGTGCGTTACTTTTTTCATGCAACTTGTCTCCTATTTATTGTTTAATAATTGATCTTCATATTCATAAGGATCGTAATTCTCGTAGTCTGGTATGGGAACCCACTCCAATTGAATAATATGGAATTCTTTTTCATCACAGCTCATCGCTCTGATTACGCTGATATCAATCCATGGAGTCAATCCATCTTCATACCACTGTTCGCAATTATATCCGATGTAATCGCCGCTTTCTATTCTATCGATTCCCAAAAAATCGTATAGCTCATTCATCGGCGCAGCACCGCGAAGCTGGAAATTACGGTTAAAATGATAAATTGCCGCATAAACCTCTTCCATAGTCGATTCGAAATATCTTTTCGAATACGCATCATAAAAAAGCGTTTTGTTTTCGGAAATTTTTCCTTCGGGCAATTTTTCGGATGCAATTGCGCTTATTGCTGCCTGATCGACGTTATCACCGTTTAATTCTTTTATTTTATCGCGATATTCTTTATATGAATTGCTAACTAACATATAAGCGCCCGTAAGTGCTTTTTGCTGTTTTGTATTCAGAACGTCTATTCCGAATATACAGACTATCGTAGATACTGCAAATCCTACTGCCGGAATATAATGCGGCAAAGCAACTTTAACCCGTTCCGTTTTGCTCAATTCGTCTTTTTTGTCTTTTCGTTTTTGCAATGCATTCAGGGCTTTATACGTTCCGAATGCGCTAAAAAATCCGGTGGCAATAACACCGCCAGAAGCCAAAACGGACAATATCTTTGAACCGTTTCGTTTAATAAATTTCTGAATAGTGTTCATTTTCTTTTCTCCTTTTCTTTATGACAGCCCGTAGACGGAGACCAATCGCACGATATGCAACTCTTTTCCCCGTAATTCAGACAAGCTCCGCAAAGCAATAAATCTTTTCCGCAATGTGGGCATTTGACTTTAAAGCCATTGGCTTCCACATCATGCATGACCTCTACAGCAGCACCGCAATGAGTACAGTTCTCAATTTCAAGTTTTTCCATTTTTTCTCCTTTCTTTTTAAAAAATAAGAGAAGCCGTATCCATTTGCTGTCTTGCACTACACATCGTACAATAAGACTTTATCTAAAGACAAAGCCACAAATAAAATACTCTTCTCCGTAATGTAAATTGTATTTTTTGCGAATCAAAAAGAAAAAGAGTCCGTGCTTAGGACTCCGTTTCCTCTGATCGCTTTTTAACTTTAATTACGATTTCACCATTCTCCACATACATTTCGAGTTTGAAAGAATCCGGATCTTTAATAACGTCTTTTACAACAGACGGTTTCTTTTCCTTTTTCTTTAACTTAATATCCGAAACGTGAAACATAGATATTATACGGTTGATAAGATTCATAAAAATACTCCTTAAAATTTTTAA